>Ga0068853_100000231_pt1 | contig 39407 bp, 50 predicted proteins | sample KBSCornC32_FD_65655 | JGI IMG/M metagenome (GOLD analysis project Ga0068853, IMG submission 65655) | Corn rhizosphere microbial communities from Kellogg Biological Station, Michigan, USA - KBS Corn C3-2 | ecosystem: Host-associated > Plants > Roots > Rhizosphere > Soil ... | reverse complement strand
CGACCACGATACTGAAGCGGGACGGGCCTTTGCCGGGCACATGGTGCACACAGCACTCGCATTCGGCCTCAAGCCGGCGCGGCGGAGAAACTCCATGCTGTGGCGCAGCGTGGGCATGGTGCGGGCGGAACGCGCCGAGGACAAGATCGCCGATTGGCTCGCGGCGGCAGGCGTCCGGTCGATTGACCCGCACGAGGTGCGTCTGTCGTTCGGCGCCTCGGACGCAACCTTGCTTGCTGGACCCGACGGCGACATCGCTGCCGGCCTCGTCGTCCTCGCGGAGGACGCGGCAATTCTCGAGTTGCCCGCCGACCTGCGGCCAAGCATTTTGCAAAGTGAAGAGCTCACCACGACGCTGGTCGCCAAGGTTCGGCCGTTCAGCGAGCCCATCGTCCTGTTCCCCGAGCGCGGTGTTTCTCTCCTCCAGCGTGACGATGGAAGTGTGCTGGCTCTCGTGAGCGGCAGCGCCGACCTCGAAGCCCGGCTGGCCTCGGCCTTTCCCGGCCCCTTCCCCATCGCGCGGCTGGCGACCGGGCGCACCCATCATCTCGAGAGCATCGATGGCGCGCCGCTGATTGGGGCGCTCGGCCACGCAGGTCTGTTTGCCGTTGCCGGACTCGGCAATGCCGCGGTCTTTTTCGCGCCGGCTCTCGCGCGCCACCTCACGGGCACGGCTACGCCTGCAGAGGCAGAGTGGTGCAGTGCGCACGATCCGGCGCGGCCGCGCGACGACGTCACGGAGGCGCTCAGTTGAGGCTGCCCGCCGATGCCGCACGCGAATTCTCGGGTATCGAGCTCGACCGCAACAAGCCTTTGCGCTTCGTGCTCGATGGCCGGTCGATCGAAGGCTTTGCCGGAGACACGGTTCTCACTGCACTGCTCGCGACCGGCACCGACACATTCGGCACCTTGGGTGACGCGCCCTTGGGGCTCGGAGAAGGCTTCGCCCCGCTCATTGCCTCGCGCAACGGAACGCCGCTGCCGATTGACCGGCTACCGGCCGCGGACGGCGCGGGTTACGCGACGATCGGTCCTCGCAAGAAGAAATTGTTCGGCGGGGTGCGATCACTCGGGCATCGGATCGATGAACATCGCATCCCCGTGTGGAGCGGCGCGACGGCCGAGGACACGCTCAGCGCCGACCTGCTCGTTGTGGGGGGCGGCATTGCCGGGCTTTCGGCCGCCGACGTCGCAGCGACCTCCGGAAAATCGGTGATCCTCATCGACCGGCGGCCCTGGCTCGGCGGCGACGCCCGCTATTTCGGCCCCGTAGGCGACGAAGAAAGCCCCGCGACACTGACCGTAGCGCTGATAGAGCGCCTCAAGGGCCTGCCGAATGTGCAACTGCTGACCAACACCGAAGCTTTCAGCTTCAGCGGCGCTTCGACGCTCGTCCACCGGATCGTGACGGAAGCAGGAAGCTCGCGCGGCTCGGTCGTCGCCATCACGGCCCCGCGCATCGTCCTTGCGACCGGCTCCGCGCAGCGCCTGCCGGTCTTTGCCGGCAATCGGCTGCCTGGCATTGTCTCGACCGTCTCCGCCTATCATCTTGCCAAGCGCTATGGCGTTTGCCTCGCGCCAATCGCGCTGGTGTCGACCCAGAGCAACTACGCCTACCGTCTCGCCCTCAGACTCCACGACACGGGCATCGCCATCCGGCGGATCATCGATGCGCGGATCAACCCGCAGTCGCGCTTCGTCGATTTTGCCAAAGCGAGCGGACTGAACCTTGGATCGGGCCAGTTCCCGCTGACCGCCACCGTAACTCGCCACGGGCTTTCAGTGGCCTTTGCCAATGTCGGAACATCAAACGCCGCGACCACGCTCGACACGGGTGCGCTCATCGTATCTGGCGGGTTTCAGCCCGAATTGGCGCTGTGGATGCTGGCGGGGGGAAGTGTGCGCTGGTCTTCCGACCGTCTCGAGGCAGCGGGGCACCTCGACCACGTCGCGCTCGCCGGCTCCGCGCTCGGCTACAAGAGCCTCCAGGCCTGCGGCCAGAGCGGCAAGGTCGCTGTCGCCCAATTGTTCGGCGAGCCGATCCACCTCATCGAGGACGTCGAGATCGGCGCGAGCTTCGAGACGCCGGATGCGCCCACGCCGATGGCACCCGCCACACTCGGCACCGCGTTCCTTGACAGCGGGGCCAGCCTCGTCCGGCGGCCCACGTCGGGTGCGTTGGCCGGGGGGCAGGCACTCACCATCGGTGACGTCACGGCTTCGGTGGCGCTTGGGCTGATCGCGGCCAATGACGCCGCGGCCGTGGCAGAGGAGCGCGGGGCGCCGGGCGGGCCGCTCGTGGCCTCGAGCTGGACTCCCGTTCCAAAGCCGGCCCCCGAGTTCCCGCCCTACCTCGCGGGCCGATTTGGCAAGGATCCCCGCCGCTTGCATCTCATCGTTGATGACAAGTGTCAGTTCGAGCCAGGCGCGCTGGTCTATTCAAATCTCGGAAAGCGCGACGCCATGACCGCAATCGGCATCATTGTTGCTGCGGCTGAGCCGGGTGGCACCGCGATCGTTCAGGCGAGCGCCGACACGGACAGGTTCGTCGTCGAGACGATACAAGGGCCCTCGCCGGCCCGCATCAAGAGCTGAGGCGCCGGACGGTCGTTTCCTTGGCGCGGCGGAGCGTATCGGCGTAGTCCTGCCCGAAGCGGATCGCCGCCATCTTGAGCGCTGCATCGAGACGCGCGGAAGCGACATTGTCATTGGGCTTGGCCCGCAGCGCATCCAGCAGCCGGTCGATATGGATTTCAAGGGCCTGGCCCACCTGGCTCCAGACCTGGTCGAAGAGATTGTTCAAGGCAAGGGAGTCGCGGCAGTCGCGGATTGTCGCGAGCAGATACATGCCGTTTAGCGCCGACAGCACCTGGTCGCTGTCCAGCCGGTCGGTGCCGTCGCGCTTGCGGAGGGATTTGTTGACGTCGGGCGCCACGTCCCGAAGCTTGGGATCGAGCTTGTCCGAGACATGCTTGGTGAGGGTTGCCGCAATCCGCGCCCAGTCGTTTCCGCGCGTGAGTTCGATCAGCCCGATCACCGCGCGCATCAGCCGATGATAGCGGTCGACGGCACGGCAGATGAGATCCATATCGCCGAACGTGCCCACCTGCGTCAGCACCGGGATCTGATCCTGCGCATGGGCCAGGATGGCATCGATCAACGGCCCGAAGCCCGTACGGATCAGGGCCGGCTCGGTCGCTTCGCCCGCACTGCGGATAGCGGCGGACACGAGCCGCATCGGCTGTGCCATCTGGCCGACCATGGCGAACATCAGGAACGGCGTCGCGTTCTGATCGCTTGCGACGAGGGATTGCAACGCGAGCGTGAGGCTCGAATCGTCGGTAAGGCCGTTGGCGGCGCGCCCAAAGCCCTGGGCCTTCTCGAACAGGCTGCGGCATCGCATCGCCGCAAGGACGTAAGGCAGTCGATCGCGGGTTTCTTCGCCGCCGACCTGTGAGGTCAATCGGCGACCTGCCTCCGGCGATTTTGCCGCGGCATCGAGCGCGAGCTGCGCGCGACCGATGAGATCGGGCATCAAGGCCTCAACCGCAGCGCGGCTCCGCTCGGACTCGTCGAGGGCTTTCTCGTCGATCAGGTCGGCAGCGAGATCGCGCAGGATCCATTTCCAAGTCGCGGCGACGTCGTCATGGGCGAGCGCGCAGTCGAACTCGAAATCGCCGCGCTCCTTGAGCGTGACGGGGTCCAGCAGTCCGAGAAATGGCGGGACGCCCTTGGCCCTGCTCCCGGGCCGGCGTTCTGGATTGGCGGGTCGCGAGGGAGCTGTCGGCATGGCACCAGATCGGCGGGAATAGAGACCGCCAATCTAGCCGCCGTTGGTAAAGAAAGGTTATCGGCTCAGCCGGTCTTGTTCGCGGTGACCGACCAGCTGCCGTCGGCGCCACGGCAGGCGGTGCCGTTTTTCACGAAGCTCTGCGCGCCGATCAGCACGGTGTCGACGAACGTTCGGCAGTCGATGAGGTTAACCCGTACGTAGGGACCCACGGTAATCGACCCCGACTGATTGTTGTCGCCCGTCCAGTTGCGTGGCGCGCCGACGCGGCCGAACTGCAGGGCGTTGAACTGCGCCGTCGACAGCTGCGCCTTCGACTTTGCGCTCAGCTGCGAATAGGCGGCCGGATCGACGAAGGCCGATGCGTCGGTCTGCGAAGCCGCGGTCGCGGTGGTCTGCGCCGGCGCCTGCAATGTCGTGACGTCGGCCGGCGCAGGCGTCGTGGTGTCAGTGGACATAACGCTCACCTGCGGGCCAACCGCACAGGCGGCCAGTGCGAGGGCGGGAAGCAGGCTGATTGCGCGGGCGAGTCTTTGCATCGAGATTTGAGGTCCAGTCGATTGAATTAACGCAGGCATGTGGCGTTGGCGTCAGCTCCGGACGAGGCTACCCAGTTTTGCCGCCGGCAGCCGCAATTCCGCGAGCACGCCGCCCAGAACCGAGCGCTTCAATTGCAGGGAGCCACCATAGACGTCAACCAGTTCCTTGACGATGTCGAGGCCGAGCCCGCTGCCCGGCACTTTTTCGTCGAGACGGACGCCCCGGCGCAACACTTTGCCGGCGTCGTCCTCGCTGATGCCTGGCCCATCATCCTCGATCCGGATGACCAAATTCGTATTTTGCGCGTTGCGCTCGGCCGCCATCGTCACGGCGATCTTGCCGTTGCTCCATTTGCAGGCATTGTCGAGCAGATTGCCGGCCATCTCCTCGAGGTCGCCCTCGTCGCCGCGGAACCAGGGCAGCGAAGCGTCCGGCCGCTTGAAGGCGATGGTGACCTTGGAGTTGAGCTTCTCCATCACACGCACCAGCCGGAGCAGCACCAGCGTTGCGTCGGCCTTCTTGCCCACCACGCTCGAGCGCGCGGCGATGCGCGAGCGGTCGAGATATGTGGTGACCAACTGGCTCATCTTCTCGGTTTCGGAAAGGACGACCGTGCTCAGCGCGGCGTCCTTCGAGCTCGCGGCCTCGTTGCGCAGCACCGCCAGCGGCGTCTTGAGGCCGTGCGCCAGATTGCCGACGGCGTTGCGGGCGCGCTCGATGATCTGGATGTTGGAGCGCATCAGCTCGTTGATCTCTTCGGCGAGCGGCGCGATCTCGCGCGGATACTGCCCGGCAATCGTCTGGCTCTCGCCCTCACGCACCTGCTCGATGGCCTTGCCGAGGCGGCCAACCGGGCGGAGCGCTAGCCGGGCCACAATACCGCTCATGATGGCAAGGGCGATGCCAACCGCACCGAGTACCGTGAGCGCCTGGCCCCGGAAGTCGCCGACCAGCGCCAGCGCCTCGTCGAGATTGCCGGTGACCGTGATGCGAAGCGGCCTGCCATTGCTGGTCGTCGAGCGCTCCACCGCGCGGATGCGGTTGCCGCCGTCGTCGGTCAGCACAGCGGTCCGGTAATTGTCGGCATCGAACGGACCGGAAAGCACAGGCGCGACACTGCCCGCCGCCGAGCGCGAGGTCGCCAGCACCGCGCCGTCCGAGTCACGGATGACCCAGTACCAGCCCGTCGAGGCGCGGTTGAAGCGCGGGTCCTGGACCGTGACGTCGGTGAGCCTCGGATCGAGCGAATCAAGCACCGCGCTCGAGATCGTGTCGATGTCGAATTTGAGCTGGTTGGTGAGGTTGTTGTCGAGCGCGCGGGAATAGAGGTCGCTCAGCAGGAACCCGGTTCCGGCCAGCGCCAGGATCAGCCACCCGGCCGAGAGCCAGAACAGGGAGAAGATGATCGAGCCCTTTTGCACGGAGGCTCTCAGTCCTCGAGGATTTGGTAGCCCAATCCCCGCACGGTGTGGATCACTTCCTCGGGCAGCTTCTTGCGCAAGCGCCCGACGAACACCTCGATGGTGTTGGAGTCGCGGTCGAAGTCCTGGTCGTAAAGATGCTCGGTGAGCTCAGTCCGGCTCACCACCTTGCCCTTGTGGTGCATGAGATAGCTCAGCAACCGCAGCTCGTGGCTCGTGAGCTTGATCGCCTGGCCGTCGACGGTGACCTTGCCGGCCTTGACGTCGAGCCGGACCGGACCGGCGGTGATCTCGTTGCTCGCATGCCCGGCCGCGCGCCGGACAAGCGCCCTGAGCCGCGCCAGCAATTCCTCCATGTGGAAGGGCTTGGCGAGATAATCGTCGGCACCGGCGTCGATGCCCTGCACCTTGTCGCTCCAGCGGTCGCGCGCCGTGAGCAGCAGCACCGGCACGGACTTGCCGGCCCGGCGCCATTCCTCGAGCACCGACAGGCCGTCCATCTGCGGCAGACCGATATCGAGCACAACCGCGTCATACGGCTCGGTGTCGCCCAGGAAATGGCCTTCCTCGCCATCGAACGCGACGTCCACGGCGTAATCCGCCTCGGTCAAGGCGTCCTTGATCTGACGGCTAAGATTGGTGTCGTCTTCAACGACGAGAATGCGCATTTGTCTCTTCCCTCTTGAGACTTATAGCAAATCAGGAACTGCCATCCACGGCGTTCAGCACGATCTTGAAGTACTCGCCCTTGGGTGAAACCATCGACACGATGAAATAAGGCACCCCCGCGCGCAGGCAGACCTGCACGTCGGAGGCTTCCTTGTAGTTCCGCGGAATGTTGGCGAGCTCCCGGATCTTGGCCCAGCTCTGGATCTGGCCCGACGCGATCGCGGCCTCGATCTCGGGCTCGCTCAGGCAGGCCCGCCCCGCGCCGTTGGCGGCATAAGCCGACCCGGCGGGGGCCACAGACAGGGCCACCGCCGCAACCGCAGCCAGAATGACGGAACGGAACGGGATCATGCGGCCAGATTTAGGCACGATCCGCTGAATGCGCAATGAACGGCCCCACTAACCCTTCGTCGCGCCTGTCTTCAGCCCCTGCCGCAGAAAGAAGAACGCCAACGCTTCCATCACGAGGTCGCCAGGCGCCTGGCCGGTGAAGCTCGGTATATCGACGCCGAGCATGCCGGCGAGGCCGGCCAGAAGCATGGCACCGGCAACGATGTAGGTCTTATATCCAGAGAGGAAAGACATTTGCATAAGTCCTTTCAGTTGAGAGAAAATGAGGGCCTTGGCGAGGCGCGCGAGAAGCCCCGAGAGCAGTGACGGTCCGGGCGACAGCGCGCGCAGCAGCGCCGCGTCGACTCCCGTTCCAGTGAGCCCGAAACACTCGCGAGCGGCCGCGACGGCTTTCTCGGTTTCGCGACCTAAGATGCCGTCGATCGGTCCGGCATATATCCCGCGTGCCGCAAGCTGCTGCTGCAGCACCCGCGTTTCGGCTGAGCGCGTTCCGAACCTGTAGGGGCTCATCCGAGGAACGGGCTTGCCTTGGCCGCGAAGGCACGCCACGGGGCCAGCTCGTAGTGCGGCAGGTCCCTAATGCTTTGCCAGTCGCCACCCCAGGCGATCGGAATGCCGAGTTCTTTCGCCTTCGCCTTGACGATCCGCGCGAGGGCCAAAAAGCGTGCCGCGTCGTTCCAGTCGAGCGGCGCCGGTGCAACATCCAGCGCGATCGCCGGTGCCCAGTTGTGCGCGCTCTGCCCGAAATGCGCCCGGCTGTTGCCGAGCGAGAAGGCCCGCTCCTGCGCTACGCGACCACGCTGGCTGTCGAGGACGAGGATCGGTGCCTCTTCGGCGATGGCCGAAAAAAGCTGCTGCAGAAGTGGATGCGCAGCCGCGAGCCGGCCTCGCGAGGCCGCGCTGAGCTTTGACATGAGATTTCTCCGAGATCAGGCGGTGAAGCTGGCCGAGGCCCAATGGCCGGGGCCGTAGACCGCACTCTTCTGCGCGACCTTATAGGCGAAGCTCGACGGGGGGCTGCCGAAGTCCGCGGTCTGCTCGGCCTCGGTGTAGGACGCCGACGGCGCGCTCGTGTCGATCGTCCGCACGAGGCTCGCCCCGTTGTAGATTGCCAGCCGATAAGCCTCCGGTGAATAGTCGAGCGGGGCGTCGTCCGGGGTCCAGCTGTCGCTGTCGGCGCGGCTGCGACGCACCCAGCTCAGCGCAATGTCATTGCTCCCCGCCCCCCGAGTGGCCGTCAGATGGCAGGGGGAGAGCGGCAGCGCGGGGTCGAGTGAAATCTCGAGCTCCTGAAGCGCCCCCTCCGCGTCAAGGCTTCCCGCAAAGCTGCGGACGTCGACGGTCGTACCGAGCCAGGCCGCCGGCGCCGCGAGCATCGTGACATCAGTGTCGAGAACGACGACGCGATTGCCGGCCGAGATGGCTCCGATCGCAAAATCGGTCCCCATCTGGCCGCGCAGCAGCCGCGTGAGCCGGTAGGTCTGACTCGCGATCAGCTCGGCATCGGCGAAGCCAATGACCTCCCAATCGCCCGCATCGTTCTGTACGGCGACGCGGTTGGCACCTGCCAGCACCTCATCGTCGTCACGCGATGACAGATGGCCGGCGTAAAGCACCAGCTCCAGCGCGTTGCGCGCATCCCACAAATAAGCGTGGGCCGGCGCCGGTGGGCTGGTCACTTCCCCGAGCGAGGCCGTATGTGCGAGCGTGGTGATCGAAGCTCCGGTGGCATCGTTGTTGACCGTCAGCACGCCGGGCCATGGCCGGGCGAACGCGGCCAGCGCCAGTTGTGTATGGCCGAGATCGTCCAGGGCGGGCGGTAATTGCGCGACATCGAGCACAGGATCGGCATCCGGCGCGGGCGCTCCTCCAGCGCTTGGCCGCTGGCCCACGCTCGTGATCTCGAGCTCGGGCGTCACCGCACGCGCAACAATCGCCCGCGCGACCCCATCCCTCAGCTCAGTGATTTCGAACACGCAGCCGTCGATTTCAACTGGATCGCCGGCCTCGAGCGCCAGCAGCGACGGCGGCGCCGTGAACTCAATCGTGTCACGCTGGCCGGTCTTGCCGGCCATGAGCCGTTCGGCCGTAATTCGCGCCGCGGTCAGATCGAGCGTGAAACCGCTGTCGAAGCTTGCAAGCTGACCCTCCCCCGCCGCGATGGCCGTAACGGAGCCGCCAAGATAGCCGCGCTCGCGGTCGGCATAGCTCAGCGCCACCTGCCCGACCGCCTCGCCGGGATCGGGCCGGCGACGCGAAATCATCGGACCATCGCTCACTGCGACGTCGGTCACGGGTGTGGCATCGCGCGTTCTCGCCATCACCAGCGCGAGGCCTTCGGCTGTATCGCGGATGTCGAGACCGGACGCGGCCAGCACCGGTGTGAGCGCGTCCCGCGCGCTCATCGGACCGTCGATCACATAGCCCTCAACGAACGGCGGAGCGACGTCGCCCGCGCCCTGCGCGACGCCGAAGTCGGACGCGATCGCCGCCGCGAGCTCATCGATCGCAAGACCGCCGGCCCGACCGTTGAGCCAATGTCCGGTAGCGTAGTTGGCCCCATCGCTCCACACATCGACATCGTTCGGAAATGCCGGGAAAGGCCTTGCGTCCCAGGTCCAGAGCGAGATCCGCCCAACCATCGCTGTACCATAAACCGCAGATGATGGATTGTTCGCGCCGTCGCCCCAGAATTCGAGCGCGGCCCGCAAGACTTGGCGCTGTGCCAGAGTGTCTGGAACGCCGCTCGAAAAATAGGGTTTGGCGCTCTCCGAGCTCTTGGGATCGGTGAAGACATTGGGCTGGTTGGCGCCGTTGTCGACGGCACCGCAGCCCAATTCCGTGAACCAGATCGGCTTGCCCTCCGGCACCCACCCCGTGGCAGATCCAGATCGTGTGCCACCCGGCCGATCATGATGCGCGTTGCCCCACCAGTTCCGGACATCCTTGAACCGCCAGACCCACGGTTCGCCGTAGGCGCCATCGGTGATCGGTGTCCGCAGCCCTGCGGCGCGATCGTCGTCGCTGGCATAGTACCAGTCGAAGCCCTCGCCGCCGGCGGTATTGGCCTCGAGATAGTCGAGGCTATATGGCCCGTCCCAGTCGACGGCATCGGCGCTCTCGCTACCGCGCCAGTCGGCGAGCGGCATGTAGTTGTCGATCCCGACCGCGTCGATATTCGCCGACGCCCAGAGCGGATCGAGATGAAAGAATATCTCGCCGCCACCCGGCTGGTAGCCCGAGTATTCACTCCAGTCGGCGCCATAAGTGATCAGCGTGTCCGGTCCGACCACGGCCCGGACATCGTCGGCCAGCGTCGCAAGCGCGTCGACGAAGGGAAAGCTGTTGGCGGTCCCGCGCGAGAACGTCATGCCGCGCATTTCGGAACCCAGCAGGATCGCATCGACGCCGCCGGCATCGTCCGCCAGCTGCGCATAATGCAGAATGAAATTGCGGTACTGCGTCGTGAACGCTGCGACCTCGGTCGCCGCCGTTGCAGTTCCGTCCGACGCCGGCATGCACGCGATGCGTCCGCGCCAGGGATATGCCGGCTGACCGAGCGGATTGCCGTCCGGAATATCCATGAGGATGATGGGATAGAGCGTCACGCCAATACCTCGAGCCTTGAGGTCCGCGATTGCCGCGAGCACCGCGTTGTCGGAGGGCGTGCCGCCATAGGCCGGGCCGCTGTTGTGCGTGCTCACGACGCCCGCTGCCCCGCGTGCGATCCCTGCAACCTCCCAGCTTGTGCCCTTCACGGTCCGGCTTGCGGCCTCAACCTTGGGCGTGATGGTGCAGGTTCCACAGCGCAGATCGTCGCCGAACCAGGCGACCACCAGAGACACATTTTCGAGATTCGGGCAGAGGGCCTGGAGCTCGTCGATGGACAGCGTCCAGTCCGACAGTTTCGCGCTCTGGTGAGTGTTTTCGGCCTCGGTCACGCCCGAGCCGACCAGTCTTACGCGCGGCGTCGGATCGTAGCCAAACTCGGTCGCACCCGGAATCACGGTAACAGATTTGATCATCGGCTCGAGCGCGCCGACCAGACGGCAGAGCTCGACCGAGATATTGGGAATGCGGTTGCCGAACGGCTCGAGCGGCAGCCGCTCGAACACAATATAGCAGAGGCCGCGATAGGCCGGCGCGTCGGCCCCCTGCTTGGCCTCGATCAGGCTGTCGGCTTCTTGAGTCTCGCTTCCGCGATAGAAGCGCAGCGTCAGCCCGCTCGTCTCGAGCAGTTGCCCGTCGGCCCAGATGCGACCCAGTCGCGCCACCTCGCCCTCGCAGAACGCCACCGCGAAGTTCGCGGCAATCGTCGGCTGGCTCTGCTGCGACGCGCCTTTGGCCCCACTGCTTTCGGAACTCAGCTGTTCAAGCTCGGTCGCCCAGATAATATTGCCGCTCAGCCTTCCCCAGCCATAGAGTCTCGGGATCGGCGCGCCCTCGCGCGAGCCCTGCAGCCGCACGTCGCTGCCCGCGCTTTGCGGCTTGTCGCCAAACAGTGCGTTGTCGAGGGAGCTGCCGGCCAGCGCCCCCAGCGCCCGCCCGATGGTGGCGCCGATCGGGCCGCCCACAAACCCACCGACCACTTGTCCGGCAAGCGAAAGCGCAAGCGTTGCCATCTAGAGCATCACTCCAGGAAATTCGAAGAGTCCTGCAATCCGCTTCCGCCAGCCGTCCGTCAGATTGGCCTCGAGCACGCCGAGCCCCTCTTGTGCATGAACGAAGCGAAGATCACCCACCATGATCCCGCAATGTTTGGGCAGGATCGTCGCCCCAAGACGGAACAGCACGATCTGTCCGACCATCGGCTCCCCCTCGGCTGGCAGAAGGCACCGTTCCGCTGCTGCCAGCAGGTCACCCGCATGCCGTCCATCGCGCCAGTCCGCGCGATAGTTCGGCACGTCCATTGGTTCGGTCCCATAGAGCGAACGCCACACGCCACGCAGTAGCCCGAGGCAATCGCACCCCGCACCGAGCGTCGCCGCCTGGTGCCTATAGGGCGTGCCGATCCAGCGGCGCGCCGCGCTCACAATCTCGTCGCGCGTCATTTGAATAACGGTGCTCCGTCGAGCGCGTCGCCGCTCCTGGGATAGCGGAGCACGAAGTCGTTGCCGGGAATGTGCGGGAAGCCGCGAAAGTTGGCGACATTGCCGAAGCGGTCACGGCACGTCGCGAGAGCACGGTCACAGCCGAGCCCGAAATTCGGATGGTCATGCGCGACCTTGCAGCGCCCATCCCCGAGCACCGCATCGCAATAGACCGAATAGATCCGGCCGCGCACCTGGTTCAGTGACTGCTGTCCCGATCGCAGCTCGGCCCGAAACGCACCGTCCTCGCGCACGATCTCGCCGATCGTCCCGCGCCGCATTAGCGCTCGCTGGCTGACGTCGCGCCAGTTCACCCGCCAAGTCTCGACCTCCGCGCCATCGTACAGCCCCGCATCGATATCGGCCTCCGTGATCGCCTCCGAGTTCAGCACCCCGAGCACCTCGGATGTATCCACCTGCGGCCCGAGCTTTTGCGGCGCCTCGCTGCCATCGAGGCCATGCGCGGGCGCGTAGTCCAGGCCGTCAAAGGTGAGCGTGAGGTCATGATCGGTAAAGCCGAGTACCACCGCGTCGGATCGCGTGATCCTCCAGCAGGTCGCGAGCGTGGTCGCGCCGCTCTCGATATGCGCCTTGAAGCCTGGCTCCAGCGTCCTCATTCGAGCACCTCGATCAGCGGAATGGACGGTGCGTCGGCCGCATCGAAGCTCGTGAGCTCGATGTCGAGCCGATCGATGTCGAAGCGTACCGGCACATCGAACAGGAAGCCCGCAGTGACCAGCGTGTCCGCGGCGGGCGGCACGGCGAAGGTGACGGTGCCGGTCAGCGAATCCGCCGCAAATCCGGTCATCAGCTCGCTGCCATCCACCGCCACCCTCACCGACCCTGCCACCGGCTTGGTGATCGGCCTCAGATACGGATCGAAGCTCGCGCCATAGGTCTTGATCAGCTGGAAATCTGTCGTGTCCCCATCGCCCGTCCCTAGCGCCTGGTCCATCGGCGTCGGCGCGCCATCGCCGCCATTGCTCGAATGGTCCAGCGCGTCGCGCCAGAGGAACGAATGAAACCGCCCCCGCCGCTCTTCGAAGAAGGCGAGCACCGCCTGCATGTCGGCGCGCGACTTGATGCCGTAGCCTGCATTGTAGCGATGCCGAGACCGCGCCCAGCGCGAATTGCGTTCCTCGCGGCCGGAGGCGAGCGAAACGATATCTGTCGCCCGCTCCGGCCCACCGCGCGCACCCAGCGCGATATCGAGCGGAAATCTCACCGCATGAAAAGCCATCAGCTCGCCCTCGTGCCGCGTTTCACTGCGCGCAGCAGTATCGCGCTGAGCTCAGCTTCGCTCGCGGCAAAGCTCCGCGCGTCGCTCGCGGTCACGTTGAAGTTCACCGTCACCGAGGGCTGCGCGCCGGCAATGCCAAGCCGTCCATCGCTGCCGCGACTGAGCGGCACGATCGCTTCTGGGCCCGCCTCCCCCGCGAGGCCAAGCCCGCCGCTCATCGGAAAGTAGCTCGGCGCCGAGAGCACGCCGCCTTTGGCGAATTTCATCAATGGCGGATCGGTCGCCTGGAACAGCGAGCTCACCGCTCCAGAAATCAGATCGCCCACCGGCTTGAGCGCCGCCTTGAGCGCAATGTCGGCGAACGCGCTCGCCACATCGGCGAGAACGCTCCTCAGCGATTTGCCGTCGGTCACCGCACCGCGAAGCGCATTGCTCAGCGAACGACCAACGCCGTCGGCCAGATCGCCGACGCGCTTAAGCTCTCCCTGCACATCGCCGAGGCTGCTGGAAAAGTTGTCGAGACTATCGGCCATCGGGGAATCGCTCCATCAGTTTGCCGAGCCGGTCGCGATCGGGCGCACCGGTGAGTACGTCGCTCCGTGCCTCGAACGCGGCGCTCAGTTCGCGTGGGGTCAGGCCCCAGAATTCCTTGCTGCTGAACCGCAGCACGCCGAAGCCCAGTTGCATCGCCTCGCGCCAGGGGAACGTGCTCATGGCTCGCCCCCGAAGGTCGCCCGCAGCAGCTTCGCCGCAATTTCGGCCGCGCCCTTGAGCCCTCCCTCGATCGACATGCGCGCGAGGTCGTCATCGCTGATGGCGTTGCCGCCGCCGCGCAGCCCGGCCCCGAGTATGGTCGTGAGATCGCGCGCCGACACGCGTCCGCCTGCAAAACGCTCGCCGAGTCCCACGAGATCCCCGGCCCCCAGCCGCGCCTCGAGTTCGGCCAGCGCACCCAGCGTCAGGCAAAGCACCTTCTCCTCGCCGTCGATGATGGCGGCGATTTCTCCACGATGAATGTTGGGCATCTCATCTCCACGTAAGAAGTCGGGCTCCCCTCCCCCTAGCGGGGAGGGCCTGGGGTGCGGGCCTTTTACTCAAAGGCCGGTGCTTGCGGCCCCCACCCTCGGTCCCTCCCCGCTAGGGGGAGGAGGCGATGGAAACGCAGCTTCGGTCCCCTAGTCAGCCGTGAAACTCATCACCCCCGCGCTCTCGAGCGCGATGTCGAATGTCACCTCGCCGGCGTGGTCGCCCGAGAACTCGAGCGCGGTAATCTGGAACGGTCCCTGCACGGTTCCGAAATCCGGCAGGATCAGCTGCCAGTCGCGGATGGTGCCCGCGAAGAACAGCTCGCGGACCTTTGCGTCCGAGGCCTGGTCCTTGAATATCCCGCTGCCGCTCACGGCTGCGCGCTTGATACCGCTGCCGTCGAGCAGTTCGCGCCAGTGTCCGGCGCTTTCCGCATCGGTGATGTCGATCGTCGCTGCATTGAAGCTCAGCGATCGCGTCCGCAATCCCGCGACCGTCAGGAAGCTGCCGCTTCCAGTCTGGTCGAGCTTCACCAGCATGTCCTTGCCGCTCTGGGCTGCCATGTGTCTGTCCTTACGAAGATGGTTCGCTGTAGAATGTCATCGCAATCGCCGCGCGGGCGCGGCCCGTTCCCGCGTCGATCGCCGTGTCCGTGCGATCGTGCCGGCGCATCGTCACCACCAGCCCGCCATCGAGCTCGGCCTCCATCGCCACCGCAACCACGCGTTCGGCGATGGCGACCACGGCCTTGCGGCTCGCATCGGCTGCCCAGGCGTGGAAGATCAGCCGATGCTCATTGCCCGGCGTCTCATCGCCGTCGCGCGGCAGCAGGTCATGCCGGGCAATCGTCACATAGGGCGGTGCTGCGGCCTTGGGCGGCGCGTCGAAGATCGGCGCCAGCGCAGCCAGCTCCGCATCTTCCCGCAGAGCCGCGACCAGCGCCCCTTGCAATGCCAGGATCGGATGGGTCATCCCGTCACCGTCCGTTCCGCGCAAAGGCAACTGAGATAGGCGCGACGTCCGTTGAGATCGTTGGCGCTCATCACCTCGAGATTGCGGCCGCGATAGACGACACGGTCGCCCGGCGACAGGCCGTTGCGAAACCGCAGCACCACGCTGTGCGTCGCGGTCAGGCCGCGGGCATCGCTGTCGACCGCTTGCCTCGTGGCCAGCGATCGCACCCGCGCCCACACTGTCGCGATCGGCGTGAAGAGCGCGATTTCTCCGCCCTCATCTTCATCCGTCACGACCCGCTGCCTGAGTTCGATCCGGTCGGTGAGCGTGCCGATCGGCGGAATGGACTCGCTCACAGCTGCACCCGCCGATATCCCGCGAGCATCCGATCCAGTCCGGATGGCAGGGACGCCATCGCGAGATCGCGGTTCTCATACCAATAGGCGACGAGCGCGAGCACCGCCTGCTTCAAATCCGCCGGCACGTCCGCCGCCGCGCCGTAGCCGGCCGTGTAGTCGATGGTAAGTGAGCGGTAGCCGCCGCCGGGCAGCAGCGCGGCGTCGCCCTGCAATGCTACCTCGATATCGGCGTCGTCCGCAGTTGCGGCGACGATGGCGCTCACCGGTGCCACCGGCAGCTCAATCACCCGCCCGCGTGGGCAATCGAGGCTCACCCGCCAGCTCTGGGTGACCAGCGCGCGGCGTGTCTCGCTCTCGACCTGCAGCCGGGCCGCCGCGACGAGCGCGGAGACAAGATCGTCCTCGTCGGTCGAGTCGATCCGGCACCAGGCCTTCGCCTCGGCAAGTGAAACCGGCTCCTCGCCGGGTCCGGCGATGAGTGTGGAGGTCATAGGGTTCTCCGAAAATTGCGCAGTCGGTCCTCCCCAGAAAGGGGGAGGACAGGAGGGGGTTGACCCACCGGCCGCGAGTTGAGCGCATCAACCCCCACCCCAACCCTCCCCCTTTCTGGGGGAGTGCAGACATCGATGAAACGAACTGCCCCGGCGCCCGGGAGGGAGGGCACGAGCGCCGGGGCTTCACCGGCGTCTTACGACGCGGCGAATTTCATCAGCTTGATCGCGTCGAAGTTCTGCACGCCGCCGCCCACGCGCTTGGTCGTGTAGAACAGCACATAGGGTTTGGCGCTGTAGGGATCGCGCAGTACGTTGACGCCTTGGCGGTCGACCACGAGATAGCCACGCTTGAAATCGCCGAACGCGATCGACAGCGAGTTGGCGGCGATGTCGGGCATGTCCTCGGCCTCGACCAGCGGAAAGCCCATCAGCGTCGCCTTGCCGTCGGCGGTCGCCGCCGGCTGCCAGATGTAGTTGCCCGCATCGTCCTTGAGCTTGCGGATCGCGCCTTGCGTCTTGCGGTTCATCACCCAGCTCGCATTCTGGCGATAGCCGGCCTTGAGCGCATAGACGAGATCGACCAGCACGTCGGACTTGTCGCTGGCGGGGAAGTCCGCCGACACCCCGGTCGCGACATAGCCGAGCTTGCCCCAGGCCCAGCTGCCTTCGGCGATCGTCGTCTCCGCCAAAAAGCCCTTGGGCTTGTTCGTACCGTTGCCGGTCACGAACGCCGTACCCTCCTGCTGGGCGAAGGCGGCGTTGACCTCGTCGGCGATCCATTGGCCGACATCGACCGCGGCGTCGTCGAGGAACTGCGCGGTGGCCGCCGGCATGGCGTAGAGCTCGGCCGTCGGAAAGTTGAGCGCGTCGATGATCTGGCTGTCGGTGCCGGGCCGGCTCGCCGTTTCGGCCACCCAGCCGGTCGCGGGACCAGTAGTGCTGACCGGTTTCTTGTAGAGCGAGGTCGACACTTGCCGCACGCTCGCGATCGAGCGGATCGGCGACAGCGCCGTCATAAGCCGCGTGATCTCGGTGTCGGTCTCGGTCGGCACGAGATAACCGCCATCGGGACCCGAGCCGACCGACAGGGCCTTCTCCTCGCCGCGTTTTACATACGCGGCGAACGCACCCTTATACTCGTCGCCGGCATCGGGACGCCCGCCTTCAAGCCGCGGCCGGGCCCTCTCGAGATTGGCGCGGTCGATCGCGGCTTTGGCGCCATCGAGCGCCTGGTTCAGCCGGCTGACCTTCTCTTCGGTCAGCGCATCGGCGCTGCCGCGCTTTTCGAGCTCGGCGATGCGGCCATCATTGATCCGCTTGAATTCCTCGAATGCGGTCATGAACTCGCCGAACAGCGCGTCGGCGCCGCCATTGGCCTTGTTCTCAAGGCCGGTGGTCGCTTCAGTCATCATCAATCCTTATTGCTTGAATGCAGCCATGGCCGCCTGCAGCGACCGTTCGAGCCGGCTCGGCGCCGGCGGTTTGCCCGGAGCAATCCGGGCGAGGTCCATCATCGGAAAGGTGACGATGGAGATTTCCCAAAGGTCGATTTCCCACAGCTGCCGATGTCCGGTGCGCGGCTGGCGCGTCGATTTCACCGTACGGAAGCCGATCGAAAGCCCATCCACCGCCCGCTTGGCGATCAGCCGCTTCAGCGCCTCCGCTCGCGGCACTTCCGGCACCAATCGGCCCTCGACCCAAAGCCCGAACCCGTCCTCGCGGATGGCGTCCCAGGTACCGACCGGATCCTTCGGATCATGCTGGAACAGCATTTTGATCCGATGCCGGCCGCGCAGGCTCAGCGATTTGCGGAAGGCGCGCGGCATCACGATGTCGCCACCCTCGTCGACCTTGCCGAAGACGCTCGCATAGCCCGAAAAGCGTCCCTCGGCATCGATGGGGATCGCCTTCATCAGCGCTTCCCCTTCGGCCGCGCCGGACGCCTCGCTCCGCTCGCGGGCGGCAAACTCGGCGCAGCCAGTTTCCCCGCGAGGCTCCAGGCGAATTGCCTGAAGACCTCGACGGCCTCCGTCTTGGTCGGCATGAGATCAGTCCTTGTTCTTGAACAGCCGGTTCAGCGCGGCGATTTCCTTGACGAAATCCTCGAAGCGCCGGTTCGCCGCCGCCAGCTCCTTGAGGCACCACACGAGCAGCCCGCTCGCCCCGCTCGCCCACAAGAACAGCGCCAAATGCGCCAGGTCACCGCGCTCGGCGATGGTGCGTGTCAGATCATCCATTTGTGAGCTGCCTAGTTGGTTAGCCGCTTTCGGAGAAAACCCGCGAGCCGGAGACCCCTGGCTGTCTATTCAGGCAGCGGATGCGCCTTGAAAAACTTGTCGTGCCGCAGGCGGCAAGGTGAACGACCAACTCCGACGACGCAGCGCATATCTCGCGTGCTGCCTCGTCTAGCCGAAGTCGTCGCATCTAGTTTCCGATCCCCAGCATCGCCCGCTTCTCCTCGTCGTTGAGGAATCCCGCTCCGCCGATCCGCGCCCAGCGGCTCGCCTGGTCTTCTGCCAGCGCTTCGATCTCGTCGAAGTCCGGCACGACCCTGATTCGCCCGCCAAACCCCGGCGCGAGCCAGAAGCTCAGGTCGTCCGTCACGCGCTTGACCAGCGGCACGATGGTCTGGCGCCACAGGCTGCGATTGGCCTCTGCCAGATTTGCGTAGGTGTTGTCGCCCGGAATGCCGAGCAGCATCGGCGGCACACCGAAGGCGAGCGCAATCTCTCGCGCCGCGACGTGCTTGGCCTCGATGAAATCCATGTCCTTTGGGCTGATGCCGATCGACTTCCAGTCGAGCCCGCCCTCGAGCACCATCGGCCGGCCGGCATTCGCTGCGCCCTGGAACGCGGCCTCGAGTTCATCCTTGAGGCGCTTGAACTGATCGTCCGTCAGATGCCCCGCGCCCGCCGAGTAGACCAGCGCTCCAGAGGGCCGCGCTGAATTGTCGAGCAGCGCCTTGTTCCAGCGCGCCGCGGCATTGTGCAGATCAAGGCTCTGTTGCGCCGCCTCGAGAGGCGAGAGCCCGTAGTAGTCGTCGAGCGGATGGAACAGTGCCACATGCAGTATATCGGCCACCGGCAGCGCGTCGAGCTTCAGCGTCTCGGTCCCCTGCCCGGTCGAATAACTGTAGGCCCTGGGCCAGCCATCGGTGCCCGTCACCACGCGCACGCGGTCGGGCCGCAAACAGAACAGTGCCTTGACCTCACCCTCGGACACCGCCGCGCGCAGATACGCATTGCCCGCCGTCTCGAGGAACGCGTAAGCGGCCTCGAGCATCTCGCTGCCCGATTGCCGCGAATTCGGCCGCGCCAGCAAGGCGAGCAGCGGATGCTCAGCCAGCCGCTTGCCGCCGTCCTCGATCGCCAGCGGCACGCGCGCCGCGCTCTCGGCGATCAGTTTCACGCAGCGATGCACCACCGGGTTGCGCGCAAATCCCTCCTGCGCCAGCGCTGCAAAGCTCCGCGCGGTCCACTGCGCCTCGCCCAGTTCGCGCACCGAAGTGAGCATCTGGAGCGTCTTGGTTTCGGGCACGACGGAACGGCCGCCAAACAGGCGGGTCAGCAGATTAGGCATGTCGTCATCTCTCAATCGAAAAAATCAGCCGGGCGTGTCGATCCGGCCGCGCGCCGCTCGTCGTGTCATCAGAGCGAGGGCAAAGGCCACCGCGTCCGCAACAGGAGCACATCATGATCCCGACCATCACCGCATTCGAGCGTTCACCCGATGACGGCAAAGGCCTGTCGCGCGACACCCGCGTCCGCTGGGCGCTCGAAGAGGTCGGCCAGCCTTATGATGTCCGCCTCGTCTCGTTCACCGCGCTCAAGCAGCCGGCGCATCGTGCGCTGCAGCCCTTCGGCCAGATCCCGACCTATGAGGACGGCGACCTCGCGCTCTTTGAAACTGGCTCGATCGTCCTTCACATCGCCGAGACCCATCCTGGCCTGCTGCCGGCTGATCCGAACGCGCGCGCCCGCGCCATCACCTGGATGTTCGCGGCGGTCAGCACCATCGAACCGCCGATCCTCGATCTGGTCACCGTACGCATCCACGAGCGCAACGAGTCCTGGGCGGCACAACGCCTGCCGCTGGTCGAGGCCCGCATCCACGATCGCCTGCGCGACCTCTCGGCCTATCTCGGCGACAGCGACTGGCTCGACGGTGCCTTCAGCGTCGGCGACCTGATGATGGTCCACGTGCTCCAGCGCCTGAAGCCCTCGGGCCTGATCAACGGCTACGCAAATCTTTCGGCCTATGTCGCCCGCGCCGAAGCGCGCCCGGCCTATCAGCGCGCCTTCGAGGCGCAGCTGGCGGTGGCAAGGGCGGCATGACCTACGCCCGCAGGATCTTCTCCATCGCCTTGCCCTTGGCGAGCTCGTCGATCAGCTTGTCGAGATAGCGGATCTCCCGCATCGTCGGCTCCGCAATCTCCTGCACCTTCACGCCGCAGACGACGCCGGTGATCAGCGCGCGCTGCGGGTTGAGTTTTGGCGCCCGCGCAAAGAAGTCCTCGAACGAGGTTCTGGCCGCGAGCTCCTTGTCGAAACTCTTCTGGCTGTGCCCCGTCAGCCAGCGGATGATCTCGTCGACTTCGGCCTTGCTGCGCCCCTTGCGCTCGGCTTTCGCGACGTAGAGTGGATATACGCTGGCGACGCTGGTCGCATAGATGCGGTGGTTGTCGGTATGCATGGTCGCCAAGATAGCGGCGGTTCGGATAAGTGTCACCTTTGGGGCGAGCCGGATATTCAGTGATCAGCGCGGTCGCCCACGTAGACAAGACTTAGGAGTCTGAGAACATCGTCGGCGCTCCTTTGATCTTCACTGGTCATAAACAGCGGGACGACGCATCCGGCGGTGAGGATCATCTTAACCGCTTCGATCCGACGTCCGACCGGCCCTTCATCGGGAGGCTCCTCGTAGGTGATCGTCAGCGTTGGCCCACTGTCTACGGCATGGAAATTGTTCAGCGCGCCGAGCGCGGAAACCACCAATGACTTATAGCGGTCGAATTCCGTCTGGCTGACTCGCCCCTGGTCTTGCGGACCTTCATTGCCGACATAGAGCCACGTATGCCTATCGCCGCTCTCAACAGCGAACGGAACGATTTGCCGAAGACGCTGCTTCGTTTGCCATGAGGCGGTTTCCCCAATCCGCTCAATTCTGACCGGAGAAGGACAATCGCCGAAGGAAACGAGATCAACTGCTGCCCTAGCATCCGTAGCGGTAGCGACGAACATGAGAGCAGCCAACAACTTCAACATGAGACCATGAAACTCGGCTGGGAGTTAGACATCCGTCGCTGTTCATGATGCCATCCTGCCCCCAAAACAACAACGATCTCGCCGGCGTGCCTGCCGCGGCCCAGGTTACCATCCCCTCACCCTCGGCCCGCTCACTCCCATCAAGTCCGTCACCGCCCACACCGCCGCGTCCACCCGATCCGGCGAATGCCCATCTGCCGCGCCGTCCACGCCGAAAGTGCACATCTCGTCTTCCAGTGCCGTCAGTCCCGCCGCATGCGTCACCAGCCCGCGCGCATAGAGCGCAGCGACCGGCTCGGCGCGGACCCATTTGCCGCGCGTCGCGTGCACCATGCGCACGGGCGCATTCGCATCCACCTGGGCGATGACGGCCTTCACCATCTCGCCACCCTGGTTCCCCTCGGCCACGATGCAATCGGCGCTATGCGCATGAAACGCCTCGACCGCGCATGACGCCCAGGCGAGCGGCGCCGCCGGCTTCAGCGTCAGGTCGCGCAGCACCACCACGGCTTGCCCCATCCGTCCCGCGACGATAATCCCGCATCCGTCCGAATTCGCATTGCTCGTCGCCGGCGGATCGACCGCCACCACGACGCGCCCCAGCTCGCCACCAGGCCAGCGCTGGAACATGTCGCGCGTCCACAGCGCCCCCGGCAGATCTTCGATCAGTTCGCCCTCGAGCTCCTGCCGCCCGAGCACCGAGCCGCGATAGCGCGCCACGACGGCACTCAGGAAACTCTGCGCCAGATGCTTCTTGTTCTCCGCCGTCGTCATGCGCGAGACGATCGTCGTCGGCTCGGCCAGCAGCCGCTTCAAGAGTTTCGTCGGCCGAGGCGTCGTCGTCGCCACCTGCCGTGGCCGGTCCCCGAGCCGCAGTCCGAACTGCAGCATGTCCCACGCCGCCTCCGCGTTCGGCCACTTGCCAACCTCGTCGCACCAGGCGGCCGCAAATTGCGGACCGCGAAACCGTTCCGGGTCCGCCGCGCCCAGAATGATCCCCTCGACGCCATTGCTCCAATGGAGCGTCGTTCCACGCAGTTTTGGGCGCTCGCCGCGTGGCGTCACCGCCATGATGCCGCTCGGCCCTTCGATCATCACCGCGATCGCTTCGGTCATCGTCTCGCCGACCAGCGCGATCGGCCCGATGCCCTCACCCGCCAGTCCCCTCACCCATTCGGCTCCGGCTCGGGACTTGCCCGATCCGCGCCCGCCCATCAGCAGCCAGGTGATCCAGTCGCCGGGTGGCGGCAGTTGCTTGTCGCGCGCCCAGACGCGCCAGTTGAAATAGAGTTCGGCGGCGGCCTCCTCGCTCAGCTGCTCCGCCCATCCGGCCTCCTCAGCCGCGCTTGAGCTCTTCAATACGGGCGACGAGCTTGCGGCGGATGTCATGCATGTCCTTGGTCTGGCGCGGCGTCGCCGCGATGTTGGTCGCCGTCTCGATTTCGATGAGCTTGCCCATCGACTGCACCAGCTTGCCCAGCACGTTGACTTCGGTTTCGGTCACGGTGGCCATGTTGTCCTCGATTGTCTCCAGCATGCGATCGAGCAGCCGGAACAGCCGCTTGATCAACCTGTCGCGGCTGACCTCGCTGAGGTAGCGACGCTTCCAGCCGAACTGCAGTCTGGCGTAGTTGAACTGGCCCTGGGTCAGATCGTGCTTGGCGCAGATCTGCAGGATCGTCAGTTCGTTTGCGGCGTAGTCCGTGCCGACGTTTTCCCAGAACGTGGCGGGACGGCCGGACAGGACGCCGTCATCCATTAAGTGGTCCTCGCGATGTCTTGCTGAGTTCCGGTCCCAATTCTGCGACCGTGCCAGAACTATACGCCTCGAGCGTCACACCATGGATAAGTCGTCTGAAAAATCGCGGAGTCGCCTGCGCCGCAAGGCACTTGCGCGAACAGGCAAGTGACACCTAGACTCGGTTTCGGACGCCTTGGGAGGGGATGAAGCCGATGAGACTCGCGAGCACCCTTCGACTCGCCGCCCTGCTCGCCTCGCTGGCGACCGGCGCGGCCCACGCGCAGTCGCTACCGCCCTCCAACTCGCTGCCCGACGATCTCCAGAGCTACGCGGGCGATTGGGAGCTGCAACAGGAAGATGCGAACGCTGCGACGTGTCCGCTGACCTTCACCGACCAGCAGGTGCAGGGCGGCTGGGCCATCACCCTGCCCGACACCTGCGCCGCACCATTCCCGGCCGCCTCTGCCCTCGCGGTGTGGTCGGTCGATTCGTCGGACAGCTCGATTACGATCTCAGACGCCGCAGGTCACCCGACGATGAAGCTCCTTGCCGACCCCGACGGCTTCTACGCCACCGACGAGGACACCACTCCGCGCTTCTATCTGGTCACCCCGCAGGACCCCAACGACGCCGGCGGCGAAACCGACGCGGACTAGAGCCGCTCAGGGGGTTCGTATTCCGGCCACTCCGCGATGTGGTCTTCCCACGTCCCGGGTTTCACCTGCGTCTCGGCAACCGTGCGGCCGGTCACCGAAATGCCCGCATCGATCACCGTCTGCGGGTCACCCGAGATCAGCGGATGCCACCAGGCGAGGCCTCTGCCCTCGGCGATCCGCCGATACGCACAGCTCTTCGGGATCCACTCGATCGTGCGGACATTCTCGGGCGTCAGCTTGATGCAGTCTTTCACCTTCTCGTGACGGTTGGGATAGTCGCTGCAGCGACAGGACTGTCCGTCGAGGAGCCTGCAGCGCACGTCCGAGCGATAGAGTTCGCCGGTATCCTCGTCCTCGAGCTTCATCAGGCAGCAGCGGCCGCACCCGTCGCAGAGTGCCTCCCACTCGCTCACGCTCATCTCTTCAAGCGACTTCTCGTCCCAGAAGGCCATATGTTTGCCGTGCTGTTTATGATGTAGATAGCGCCGGTTCTATCCCCGGAGCGTCCGTTGCAGGACCCCTTCTATCACAAGGAAAAGCGCCGCAAAAAAGCGCGGATGCTCGACGCCGACGCATGGCTCGATTCGGCAATCTATGATTTCTGGAACTCGATAGGGCGCGGCTACCAGCATATCGAGGATTTCTTTGCGCTTTTCCGCGTGCGCGGCTTCAAGCGCCTGATCGTCGAGCTGCTCTCGGACGGCTTCAGCTTTTTCGCCATAGGCGCTGTTTTGACGATGGCTTTGGCGCTTCCGGCGTTCGACTCCATCGCCTCGGGTCAATTCAATAAACCCGAGGATGTATCCATTACCTTCCTCGACCGTTACGGCAACGAGATCGGCCGCCGGGGCATCCGCTCCGACGACTCCTATCCCCTTGATAAACTTCCGGATTATTTCGTCAAAGCGGCGATCGCGACCGAAGACCAGCACTTTTACGAGCACTTCGGGATAGATGTGTTCGGAACGCTGCGCGCCATCGTCAATAACGCGCAAGGCGACAATGGCACGCAGGGCGGTTCTTCGATCACCCAGCAGCTCGCCAAGAACCTGTTCCTCAGTCCCGAGCAGACCCTCGAGCGCAAAATCAAGGAAGCCTTCCTCGCCGTCTGGCTTGAATGGCACTACACCAAGGACGAAATACTCAAGATGTATTTCGACCGCGCCTACATGGGTGGCGGTAACTTCGGCGTTGCCGCGGCGGCGGAATACTATTTCGGCAAGAAGGTTACCGATATTAATCTCGCAGAAGCGGCAATGTTGGCCGGTCTATTCAAGGCGCCCACGAAGTACGCGCCGACCGTCGACCTCGCCGCTGCGCGAGGCCGCGCCAACATCGTCCTCAGCCGCCTCGTCGATGCCGGATACATGACCGAGGGCCAGGTCGCAGCCGCCCGTCGGAACCCGGCGACGCCGGTCGATCACAGCGATGATCTCAATTCGCCCAACTACTTCCTCGACTGGGTGTTCGACCAGGCCAAGCAGCTGATCGCGGACTCCAAAACCACTTCGAACGCCTTTGTGGTCCGCACCACTATTGATCCAGTCCTGCAGTCCTATGCGGAAGACGCCGTGACGTCCGTCATCCGCGACCAGGGCGAGCAATACAATGTTCACGAGGCCGCCATGGTCGTGACGGAGCCGAACGGGCAGGTCCGCGCCATGATCGGCGGGCTCGACTATGGCAAGAGCCAGTTCAATCGCGCGGTGTCTTCACTCCGCCAGCCGGGTTCTTCGTTTAAGGCCTTCGTCTACGCGGAAGCGTTCGAGAACTTCAATATGACGCCCAACACCCGCATCGACGACCGCGGCGTGTGCATCGGCGACTGGTGCCCGCATAACTATGAGGGCAACCTCTTCGGCAACATCACGCTGACCCAGGCCTTCCAGCACTCGGTAAATACCGCCGCGGTGGCCATATCTATCAAGACCGGCCGCCAACCCATCGCCGACCTCGCGCACCGGATGGGAATCACTAGCGATTTTCCGGTGACACGCTCGCTCGCACTGGGTGTCGCCGAAGTCAGCGTCCTCGACATGGCTTCGGCCTATTCGGTCTTTGCCAGTGGAGGCTACAAGACGCCGGCCTATGGCATCCTCAAAATCGAAACGCTTCGGGGTCAGACGATCTTCGAAAAGGACGTGAACGCGCCGCGCGAGCGTGTCCTCACCCAGCAAACTGTGGGCTATATGGATACGCTGATGCGCGCGGTAGTCACGGGCGGAACAGGCGTTCGCGCCGCCGTCGACGGCGTCCCGGCCGTCGGCAAGACTGGCACTACGAGTGATTATCGCGATGCTTGGTTCTGCGGCTTCACCGGCAACTACGTCGCTACCGTCTGGTACGGCAATGACGACTACCAGAAGACTAATACCCTTACGGGCGGCATTCTGCCGGCGATGACCTGGCAAAAGTTCATGGCCTACGCGCACACCAATATCGAGATCAAGCCGGTCTACGGCATCGACTTCAAGCCCGCGCCATTCGTGGTCACCGCCGCCGCTGATGGCCAGCCCGCCACCGGCGAGGTTGAGCGTCCTCCGACTCTGAAGCCGGAAGCTGCGAGCAAGCTGCTCGACATCGCCGACGAGCTGCAGGCTGCGTTGCGAGACACGGGCTCCGGCACAGAAGTTGCTGCTCTCGCGATATCGCCGACGGCCGCCGGAAGCCTCTGACTTTGCGGTTTCTTCTGAATCTTGTCCTTCTGCTGGTGGTCGCGCTCGGCACAGGCTTCGGCCTCAGCTGGTACGCACTTTCCGACGGCCGCCTGTTCGGGGCATACCAAAGCGGGCCATGGTCGACCTGGCTTCGGAGCGGCGCCCCTGATCCCGACCCTTACACACGCGCTTATCTGGCGCGCACCGGTGCGCTCCAGCTTGGGCTGAGCGAAGGTATTCAACTGATCGCAAACTCCGATAGCGACGGCAAACCTCTCAGCCGCGATTGCCGCTACCGCATCGATGGCAGTACGCCCACTGCCACTTTCTGGACTCTCGTTCCAGTTGCAGCCGATGGCAGTCCGATCGGTCAGTCAGGCGTCAGCAGCAGCCAGATCGCTCGCGCCAATGACGGCTCAATACAAATATACGTCAGCCGTGGCCTCGCGCCCTACAATTGGATCGAGATTGCTGGCGAAGGCTCCTTCACGCTTGTACTTACACTTTACGACACGACGTTGTTTTCGGGTATCAGCTCAAACCGCACAACAATGCCCTCCATCATCCGAGAGGCGTGCGCATGACCCGATCATTGCTTTATGCGCTCGGTGGCTTGCTTCTGGGCCTTCTTATCCACTTGGTGGTGATCCTCACCTTGCCCGCGCTTGCGCAAGATGGGGTAGCGGCCCGGGTTGATACCGTCCTGCCCGATGCGAACCGGACGGTGCTGTTTGGCGATCTTCACACCGACGATGCCAACCCTTTCCGCCTCGATCCCGACCTCACTTACGCACTGTGCAAGCTCAATCTCAAGCAAGGGCCAGGCGAAGTCGTCGCCACCCTGCCGACAAGCTTCTGGTCGGTCGCCGTCTACGGGCGAGATGGAACGGTGATTTACTCGACCACAAATCGCGATGGGATCGGTCAATCGCTCGATATGGGCATTTTCGACCCGGGGCAGACGCGGTTGCTGGCGGAGCAGAAGATCGACATCAACGCGGGCCTGCTCATCGTCGAGGCGCCGTCCGACGAAGTCTTCGTGCTCGTACGGCTGGCGCCGCCGCAGGCGGCGGTGCGCGCGCGCTACCAGGCGGACCTTGCGCGGCTCAACTGCCACAACATCAAGATCTAACTGCCGGCGGTGCTGCCTGCGCTCATGAGGTAGCGCGACGCAGGCCCGCCGCGGCGCGGCGCCGGCGAGTATCGTCCCGCTTCACTGCAGAAATCGCCGCTGTCCGCCGTCTCCACCAATGATCGCATCGCGCTGAGCTTAGCGTCGACTCTGATCGCCGCGTCATGCGGCGTATCGATCAGCAAATTGTCCAGCGCATAGCTATAGGCGTCGTATCGCGCGTCGAGCGAGTCGGTGAACCACGCAATCGTCGCACGGTTCTCCGCCTGCCGCTCCGCGGCGCCGGCGCGCATCTTCGGGTCGGCGTTGGGCAGCCCGTTGGCGGCGATCCCGCGCTGATGGTCGACGCGCTCCACCGCGCAGATGGCAGCGAACGCCGCCGGCAGCATGCCGAGATCGGCATCGATGTCGTCCGCCAGTCGCGCGTAGCGCACAGGTGAAGACGCAAAGCTCGTCGTCGTCAGCCAACGGTAATAGCCGTCCTTTGGCCGCGGTTTGTAATGCGCCCGCACGAAGCCGAGGCGCATCAGCTCCACTCGGAAATCGCCGAGCCAGTCGTAGCCGTGCGGGGAGACCAGATAGCGCCAGATGCGGTCTCGCATCTCGAGTTCCTCGTCGCTCCAGTTGAGCGTGGTCGCCGGCCCGCTCAGTCCGTGGGCGATCTGCACGGCATTGGCGGCGGATTCGTGCAGGGGATCGTCTTCGGCGCGGCCGAAATCGCCAATGGGACGGGCGCAGGCGGAGAGGGATAGAAACGCTAGGACCGCGGCGAATTTGGCAATGGATGGGCGGCGCTCAGACACGTTTGCGCTTGGCACGAGATGAGGTCGGCTTGGTCGGTGTGACGGGGCTGCTTCGCTCGTAGCGGACGCCGGTAAAGATAAGGATTTCAGCGCCTTGCGACTGGTCCTGGCGCGGCGGATGGGCCGGCTTGCGGCGCTCAAAATTCACGAGTTTTCCCATGGCCACCTCGCGGCGCGGATCATCCTCAGACAATTCATTAAGAGATCGTCAAGGTTAACAGTCCGCTAACGAATGCTGGAAATAATCACACCATCAAACATATGCCCTTCTCGGGGTCATCGAAGGCAAACATATGCTCGGCTTCCAGCCTTACGAGACGTTCCAGCTGCTGATCGAAACCGGCGGGATCGATCGCACCAACACCTTGCTCATCGCCGCGTGCGACGCATTCACGCGGCGAGGCCACGCGACCTTCCAGGAGACCGAGCAGTTCGCCGCGCTCGCGACGCGCCTCTTCCCCGCGGCGGCGCCGTCGGCGCGCAGCAAGGCAGCGCTCGCACTCGGCCGCTCGGAAAGCCTGACGTCCGAGCTCGAAGAGCTGATCGTCACCAACATCGGCGAGGAGCTCGTCGATTTCCTCGTCAATGCTCCGCATCTGTCCGAAGCCACGATGCTCAAGGTGATCAGCGGTGGCGACGTCACCGCGGCGTCCGCCGTGGCGCGGCGTGCGGACCTCACCAATGTCGTGCTGGCGCGCTTGTTCCAGCTCAACAGCCGCAAGGTCTATCGGGCGCTGGCCACCAACACGAGCATTGCGCCGCGTGGCCCCTATCTCGCCGCCCTCGCCCGTTCCGCGCAGATGGATCACCAGGTCGCCTGGTCCCTCGCGGCGCGCGAGGATTTCGACGCCGCCCTGCTCGCTCCGGCCTTCTTCGATCTCAATGAGGGCGACCGCATCAAAGTCATCCAGGCGTTCGCCATGCGCTCGACGCCTGCGGCGCCAATCAAAAAGACGCTGGAGCAACTTTCCGTCGCAACCGACGAGCTGACCCGTGCGATGATGAAACTCTTCGCTGAAAACCGCCGGCCAGAGGCCACGCGCCTTCTTCATCAGATCACCGGCCTCGACGAGGTTCGCTGCGGACAGATCGCGCACGACACGAGCGGCGCGGCGCTGTTCGTGGTCCTGCGGGCCTTCGGCTGCTCGGCCTATGACGGGCTGAAGGTCCTGATCCACGCCACCTCGCATGACGAGGATCGCTCGAAATCGCTGGCCGTGTTTTCCAAGATGTTCGAATCCGTCAGCGTCGACGCAACGGCGTACCTCATGAGCGCCTGGCGCGGCGAAGTGAACCTGCTCGATCTCGGTAAGCCCGAATACCGCTCCTTCGCCGAAACCCGCCGCTCCGCCGCTGCCGCGGCGGCGCAATCGCCAAGCGCGGAGATCGAACAGACGATCGAGACGCTCGCGCGGATGGGGCTGCGCAAGGCGAGCTAGTCTTGGTTGCTGATGGGCCGACCCGCTCATGGCAGCTGGAGGCTCGACCACGGTCCAAATCCAACCCGTCGACCTTGTGGCTCCGGCCTTATGTATCAAGAGCGCAGTTGACGCGGATCAAAGATGGTCCGGGCCTCGTCCGGCAGTCTTGCAGCCATCATGGACGCTCGCTGATTTGACATAGTGCCAAAGGGCCGGGGATTCTGGCTCAGCGACAGCCAGACGGTTGGCAAGCCGTTCACGAGCGAGCACGCGGCAATCGAGGAAGCTCGCGAAATGGCACATGCCTTCAGCGGACCGACGACGATTTGCACCTGGCACCACGGGGAGCCGATCGAGCTGTATAGGACTCATGGATCGCTGCTGGCAGCGACGATGGCCACCTTCTAGGAACGCGGAAACAGTCGCATGGGACGGCGCGAGCGCCATCCATCTTCTCCCCTGACCGTCCGACGGGATTGACCAGACCATTCTCGCGAACGGGCTCACGCGCCCACTTCGGTCACCCCGACTTCATTTCCCCGCATCTCCAGCGAGATGACCCACAGGTCCGGGTCGTAGCCGATCTCGCGCGCGACACGTTCGGCCACCTGTTTCGGCTCGACGCTCGAGAAGCGCCGGACAAAGATGCGGTCTTCGTCGCCTTCCGCGCGCGCGGTCGCCGGCGCCGGTGTGAGCAGCGAGGCAGTCCCGTTGAGGTGATCGACTTCGATGAAGATCTGGCCGGCGATCGGATCGCCGCGGCGAACGACGACGCAGATTTGGCCAAGGTCATTGTGCCGGCGCACGAAGGCTGCGACCCAGAGATCGGTTCTGAACATGAGGCCTTCTAGAGCGTCCGAGGCAGATGGCCTAGATGGTCGCGCCGTTGTCCTTGAGGAGCTCGACGAGTCCGCGAGTGATCCTGCCTGTCACTTCGTAGTTGTAGAAGACTTCGAAGTTGCGGATGGCCTTTGCGGTCGCTTCGCCGGCGACGCCATCGATCTCGCCGTGGAGGAAGCCGAGGCTGTTGAGGCCACGCTGCACGGAAGCGACGGTGTCGGGATCGGTGGAGGCATCATCGCCCTGCTGGTCGGGGGCGAGGGCCGACGGCATCGGCTGCCCGGTTTCGGCATGGACTGCGATGGTCTGGACGACGCGCTTGGGGACGGCCGGCGTGTCATTCATCGGCAGCGACTCGGCGCCGGTGCCCTGGCCATCGTCGAGCGTGGCGACTTGCGACGCACTCGATGCGGCGGGCTTTGCCGAACTCGCGGCCGTAGCCGAAGCAACGCTTGCGCTCCCTGCGACGAGAGGCGTGGGTGCAGCGAGGGTCAGCGGAGTCGATGGCTCCACAGTCACGGCGGGCGATGGCGTGACCGCCGCGGCGGGAAGCGACGCAACGATGGGCTGCGGCGCGGGGTGCACCGGCAGCGGCGCGGCCTCGACCAGATCGAGAATCTGCTGGGTCAGCAGCCCCCGCTGCGGCCGGTTGAGACTCTGTTCGAACGCCTTGATCGCCTTGGCGGTGCGCGGCCCGAAGAGTCCGTCCGCCGTTCCCGAGAAGAAGCTGAGGGCCGCGAGCTTTTTCTGCAGCGCCAGCACATCGTCGTTCCCGATGGTGGGCGCGGCGGCGGGCGTGACGGCCGGAGCGGCGAGGCTACCAGTGGTCTCGGCATCGACGCCCAGGCGTACCGGTCGGTCGACGGGGAGCACCGGCTTTGCGGTCTTCGGCCTGGCCACACTTTGCGCGGGAGACGCCTCGAAGCTGCCAAAGAGCGGCGCGGGGTGATGGTGGGTCTGTTTGTAGAGCGCGTTGCCGCCGGCAAGGACCGACAGACCCAGCAGGGCCGCGATGGCGGTGTTGCGCGCGGGCTCGCGCATATAGATCGCCACAAGCCAGAGCGCGCAGCGGCCCGCGGCCGAGGCCAGGGCTCCGCCAGCCGCAAGAGGCAGGCTCGAATAGGCTTCGAGAGTCATTACGCTCGCTTTTTGTCGCCGTGCCATTGCTGGACTGCCGTGGCGGGCGGCTCAGGGGCCAGTTCCGTTACGATGGGAGTTTGGGCCGTTTTGGTTGCCGGACCGTTTATGGGCAGCAAGACCGTGACGGTGGTGCCCTTCCCCGGCTCTGAGTGCGCGCGCAGCAGGCCCTCGTGGAGGTCGACCAGACCCTTGACGATGGACAGTCCCAGCCCCGTGCCCTCGTAGCGCCGGGCCAGCCCGTCCTGGGCCTGGAAGAAAGGCTCACCGATGCGGCGGATCGCTTCTTGGTCCATGCCGATGCCGGTATCGCTGACCGAGATGGCAAGCATGGCGTTCTGACGCCGCATGGAGACGGTGACGGTGCCCTTGTCGTGGCTGAACTTGATGGCGTTCGAGAGCAGGTTGATGAGGATCTGGCGGCAGGCCCGCTCGTCGCCAATGAGAGAAGGTACATTCGCCGGCACTTCGGTCGCGAGCTCGATGCCGCGCTCCCTGGCCAGCTGGCCGACGATCTTGAAGCAGGGGTCGATCAGCGCCTGGGGCTCGAAGCTCTCGGTCTGGATTTCGAACTTGCCGGCCTCGAGCCGACTCATGTCGAGCAGCATACGCACGACGTCGAGCAGGTGATGGCCGCTGCGATGGATGATCTCGGCATATTCGCGATGTGCGGGACTCAGGTCGCCCACGACCCCGCTCGTCATCATTTCGGAAAAGCCGACGATGGCATTGAGCGGCGTGCGCAACTCGTGACCGATGGTGGCGAGGAAGCGCGATTTGGCGTTGGAGGAATCTTCGGCCAGGCGCCGGGCTTCGCGCATCTCCGCCTCTAGCGCGTGGCGCTCGCTGACGTCGCGCAACAGGGCAACCACCTCGTGCCGTTGCTCGGCCGCGTCCGCCTCAACGACGGGGGTGAGCGCAATCTCGATCCAGATGAACTGCGGCACGCGCGCGGGCTCGCCCGGCTCGTCGCGGCGCATGCGCACTTCGATCGTGCGCGACTTGCCGTCATGGCTCGCATCGGAAAACGACTTCATGTAGGTCGGCCGATCGAGCACGTGGATGCGATCGATCAGGCCCGAACCCGACAACTCGTAGCGGTGGCAGCCGAAGAGCTTCTCGGCCGAGCGCGACGTGAACAGCACCGTGCCGTCGCCAGTGAACCGCATCACGGCGTCCTGCACGTTCTCGACCAGATGCCGGTAGGCACTCATCTGGCTCCGCTCGTAAACGGCGAACGCCGAGCTCAGTCGGGTCGCGGTGAGCGCGACAACCAGGGCCGTCACGACGAAGGCGCCGGCCGCGATCCATGCATATTCGGGGCGCGCCGGCTCCGGCCAGGCGACCAGCCCGAGCCCGCCGAAGCAGCCGATGGTCACCACCGCCAAGAGCAAGACCCACGACTGCTTCTTGGTGGGCGTGCGCGTGAGGAGGGACGCCTGGACTGGGGCGAGCAGCGCCAGGGCCAGACCAAAATCAACGATCTGCGGATCGACGATAGTCAGCACCAGGCCGGCGAGCAGGATGCCATAGACCTGCCCGAAGGCGGCCCGCTCGAAATGCCCGTGGCGATGCAGAACAAGGGTGACGAACCCCGTCCCGATCGCCAGCATGGACAGGACGAAAGGCATCACGGCGCCTGACACGAGTCCGTAGAGCGCGAACGGCATCGCTGCAGTGCCCACCGCAAGGATCAGGCGGGCGTTGAGCTTGAGCGTTGCGCGGCGCAAGGCCTCGGGCCTGCCGCGCACCAAATCGCCGCGGCGAAGGCCGATGTTCCTCGCGGACAGGCGGCTGAGGAGGCTACGCATTACAAGACGCTTCCCAGGATCGATGCCGCACCCTTTCACCCAGACCTAAAAGCGCCCTTAAGGGATCAGGAAAGGGATGCCCCGAGGATCGGCAAAAGGCTCAAACCGCTTGGCTTTTTCCGGACAGCGTAAACAATCGATTGACCAAGCAGAGGCCGGGGCCGGCGGAGCGCTACGCGCATCGATGCAATTTTATCGAATTGTCTGAGCGTCGTTTAATGGGCGACGCCTAGAGTGTTGTGAAAGGCCGATATTTGCGGCCGTTCACGGTGATGACATGTTTGTGCTTCGCTCCGCTTTCTGGCTTGCCCTGGGCTTTGTGCTCGTTGCTCCGCACGGCACCGATTTCGGTGCTGCAGCAACCGCCGTCAAAGACCAGGCGATCGCAGCGGGCGTCGAGGCCGGCTCGCAGCTCATCAGCTCGCAGATTCTGACGAGCGCGGTCGTCCCGAAAGTCGCCGCCGCCGTCATCAAGACCTCCACCCCATCGGTCGACCTCCCCATGCAGGATTCGCCGACAGCACCGTTCGTGTTCCCCCGACCGCGACCGGCAGCGATGGGCTAACCAGGGCTCGCGTCACTCCCCCGACGCTACTCGCAAGAGGCGATCCCTGGACCTGAAGCCGCAAGTCCGCTGCCCCGGACTTGCGGCTTTGCTTTGCACTGGTTTCGTGCGGGGGGCCGGCATAGATAGACGCCATGGCGCAGCCCAAGGCATTCAGCGACATCGCCGAGAATGTGCAGTACCTGGACGACTGGGAGGACAGGTATCGCTACATCATTGAACTGGGGCAGGCGCTGCCGCCATTGGCGGATAACGAGAAGAATGCCGCCACGAAGGTCCAGGGCTGCGTGTCGCAGGTGTGGCTCGTGACCGAGCGTGAGGGAGATGTGCTGCGCTATCGGGCCGAATCGGATGCGGCGATTGTTCGCGGCCTCGCGGCGATCCTGGTTGCGCTCTATTCGGGGAGGCCGGCAGGCGAGATTGCCGGCGTCGATGCGATCGCGATCTTCGATGAGCTCGGACTGCGCGAGCATCTGTCGACGCAGCGATCCAATGGGCTGGTGGCAATGGTCAACCGCATCCGGTCGGAAGCCAAGGCGATTACCGGCTAGGTCGGATCGAGACGCGTGGGCCGCGCGCCCGCGTCCATCCAGCCTCGATGCGCGCTGCTGGCCGGGCCGATGGCGGCCGAGCCGATGCCGTAATGGGCCGCGAGCTGGTCAAGACCGATGCGCAGGACGAGCTTGGCGCTCCGCCGCGGCCAGCCACGGGCGCGCTCGACTTCCTGCAACCCCTTGAGGAAACCACAGACATCGATGACGATGGAGGCGCAGTCGGGCGGCAACAGCTCGTGTATGCGCCCAACTGCGCGACGCGCATCGGTCGCCATGTCTGAAATGTCGTTCTTGTGGTGCGCGGCCTGCGCGGTGCGGTCGGCGGAATAGCTCATGGTAACGCGCGGGAGCAGTTGGGCGCGCTCGACCAGCCGGCGCACGCGCTCACCGGTTTCCAGATGATGGCGGCTCAGAAACGCGGCATCGCCGGCGGCAAGGCGCGTGAGCGGGCTCTCCGCCAGATTGAGCTGCGCGCCTTCGGCATTCGAGCCGAGGATGCGGTGTTGCGCGGCGAATGCGTCGTGGTCCAGCCTGGCCCGCTTCAGCCATGCGCGCGTGGCGGCGGTGGCGCGGCATTCGAATTCGGAGCCGGCCAGCGTGCCATCGGCGATGAGGCTGCGCACGGTCGATGCATCGGCGCTGCGGCCATCAGGGGTAGCGTAGAGATCGTCGATTCGGTGGGCTGTGGCACCACCGATCAGGCCGCGGACGAAATGCTGAAGTCTGGCCTCAGGCGACATTGGCGGCCTCCTGCGGCTGGAGCAGCGCCTCGACGCCGGCGATTTCGGTTTCGAGCGGCGGAGCGTCGCGGAGGTCCTCGATGGTCCGGCAGGCGTGCGAGACCGTGCTTGCGTCGCGGCCGAAAAGACGACCGACGGCCTCCTGCGAGCGGCCCAGAAGCACATGGACCAGATACATGGCCAGCTGCCGGGCGGCGGCGGTCTGCCCGTCACCCCGGGCCGGACCAAGGAGATCGCGCAACGCCACGCGGCGCTTCCGCGCCACTGCGCGAATAATGACCGACGCATCGTGATCCTTGCCCAGCCGCCGCAATCGGAGTCGGTTGGGCGAGATAACCGGGGCGACCCTCACCGTCGCCGTTGCTTTTTCAGGCGCCCGCGCCCATTGCCTGCTCAACATCGCCCACCCACATATAGGAACATATTCCTATATTGTGGGCGAGCAACATCGGTCGGGGATAACTTTCCCGATTTTCAAATATTATCCTTTTATTTCAATGAGTTAATAAAGGATGGCGGGGCACCGTTGGCCCCAAAAAAAGCGGGATGGCAGGCTTATTTGCCGGCCTTGCGGCCCAGGCCGTTGTCCTTGGCCAAGCGTGACCGGGTGGCCGAGTAGTTGGGCGCGACCATCGGATAGTCGGCGGGAAGGCCCCACTTCTCGCGGTATTCCTCGGGCGACATGTCATAGTGCGTGCGCAGGTGGCGCTTGAGGGACTTGAACTTCTTGCCGTCCTCGAGACACACGATGTAGTCCGGTGCGATCGACTTGCGAACCGGCACCGCAGGCTTCAACTCTTCGGTTGGAGCGGGCGCTCCGTCCCGATGGAGGTTGCGCAAGGCCGCGTGAACGTCCGAGATCAGCTTGGGCAGATCACCCACAGCCAGGGCGTTGTGGCTAACATAGGCGCTTACGATTTCAGTGCTCAGATCGATGAGATCGTTGTCAGCGCTTCCCACAGCGCTGTTTTGGTCAGTCATCACATTTCCTTTTCTATTGACGATAACAGGTGGACGCACATCTTCCTGTTGAAGTGCACACTAGGACCGTGTCCCCTGAAATGCAACTTTGTCGACCGCGAACCAGCCTGAAAAGCTGTAGCGGCGGACAGGCTTTTGTGGGGGGATTTACTTCTCGATATTGGTCGATGGTGCCGCTGGCGTTCCGGTCTTGAGAGCAGCGCGCACGAGAAGATGAGTTGCCACCGGCCCCGTCAACGCCATGAAGCCGATTCCAACGATAACGGCTGCGGCGACGTCTGGATCGCTCGAGGCCAATGCGACGCCAGCGAGGATGAGGCCGACGCCGGCAAGGCCAGCCATCGAGGCGGCGTGGGCGCGGGTAAAAATATCGGGAAAGCGCAGTAATCCGAGCGCCGCCAGCAGGCAGAATGCGCAGCCAAACAGCATCGCGAGGACAGCCACGACCGTCATTTCTCGCTCCTACTGAGCAGGTAGCGGGCGAAGGCTGCCGTTGAAACGAAGCTGATCACGACCAGTGCGACGGCAACATCAACGAACAGGTATTCGCCGGATCGGATGGCAAAGACGCCAATGATCCCTGCGCCGAGGGTAGTGAGGAGGTCGAGCGCCAGGATCCGGTCGGCGAGCGTGGGACCGCGAATGATCCTGACGAGGACCAGAAGAAGTCCCAGACCGAGCGCTGCAAACGCAATGTCGGTCGTCAGCTCGATCATCGGGCAGCCCTCAGCACTCGCGTTTCGAGGGTCGCTGCAAGGCTGCCCAACAGCTTTTCGCGATCCCCCAGATCGAGGACGTGAATGTAGAGCGTCCTTCTATCTTCGGAGACATCGACGCTGAGCGTGCCCGGAGTCAGAGTGATCATGTTCGCCAGGAGTGTGATCTGTACGTCCGTGGAAACCGTCAGGGGATAGGCGATTACTGCCGGCTTGAGCCGCAGCCGCGGCGCGAGCACGAGCCGGGCGACCGCCAGGAGGCCGCGGATGAGTGCCCAGACGAAGGAGGCGAGCAGCAGCAACCAGTTCATGGCGCCAGACCAACTGCGGCCACATAGGGGCCCGACTGAACGAGACCGGCGCCTGCGATCCGACTGACCTGAATCAACAGTTCCGGGGCGACTCCCAGCAGCAGCGTGGTGCCTGCGAGCAGGATGGCGCCGCCGTAGCCTCGCACGGGACCAAGAGGTGCTGACGGGCCCCAGGCAACCCGCGTCCAGAGGCGCGCGCCGGCAATAAGCGTGAGGAGGGCGTTGGCGAGGATTGCAAAGACCAGGAGCCAGTCCCCAGCTTCCAGAAAACCTTGAAGCAGCAAGAGCTTCGGCCAGAAGCCGAGGAATGGCGGCATGCCCGACATGGACAGCAGCATAGCCAGCCAGAGCAGAGAGAGCACAGGCCGGTTGGTATACAGCCCCCTGCTCGACTCGGGACCGCGGGGCGCGAGCATCTGCTCGATGACTCCAGTGAGGAGATAGAGTGCAGAGAGGCCAAGTGCGGCCTGAATCATGTAGGCAATACCGCCGGAAATCGCCGTCTCCCCGGGTCGAGCGAGGCAGGAGATCGCGACACCCACGCCGCCGATCAGCATGAACCCCGTAGAACGGCGAAGACCCGTTTCGCTGAGCGCGGCGAGCGGTCCGAAGATCATGGTTGCGACCGAAAGCGCGGTGAAGACCGGCGCGATGGTGCTGCTTGCGTCCGGCAGCAGCATGACCACTACGCGCAGCAGCGCGTAGATTCCAACCTTGGTCACAACGGCTCCAACAAGGGCCGAGATGGGCGCCGGCGGGGTATGATAGGACGCGGGCAGCCAGGCCCCGAGCGGAAAGACTGCAGCCTTGAGGCCGAGCGCAAAAACCAGAAGCAGGACGATGGAGGAAAGTACCGCGGGATTCGCCGAGCGTGCGGCGCCGATGATGCCGGCCATGTTGAGAGCGCCGACAAGCCCGTAGAACAGTCCGAGCGCGAGCAGGAAAAGTGCGGTGCCTATGAGGTTGATAACGCCGTATTTGATGGCGCCGTCGAGTTGCAATGGATTGCCCGCCAAGGCGATCAGGCCGAACGCGCCCACCAGCATCACTTCGAACCAGACATAGAGGTTGAAGAGGTCACCGGTGAGCACGGCGCCGTTGACGCCTGCCATCAGCAGCAGGACCAAGGAGTAGAGGCCTCTGCGCACCGCGGCTTGGGGAACCGTTGCGAGCATCGACAACCAGGCGCCGAACGCGACGAGAGCTGCGACGAGGGCAAAGCCAGCGCCCATTGCGTCGGCGACAAAGCTGATCCCGAAGGGCGGAAGCCATTTTCCCATGGTCATCGCGACCGGACCGCTACCGAGCACGCGCTGCAAGAGCAGCCAGTCACCCGCAAGGATCCCCGCCAGGACGACGCCGCATCCATAGTGCTGGATCCACACAAACCGCCGCAACGCGAGCAGCAGCGCTGCCCCGGCGAGCGCGGCGATGACGGGAACGATGACGAGCCAGTCGGCCAGTGGCGTTGCGTGCTCGGTCACCTCAATACTCCAGCGGCGGTCGCGGTGCGCCGGCCGGTTCGCTCAGCCGCATGTGATCGGAGTTGTCGGCGTCAAAGGATTGATAAGCGCGCATCACAAGGACCGCGAGGAACGCGAAGAGAGCAAAGCCGATGACGATGGCCGTGAGGATGAAGGCCTGCGACAAGGGGTTGGCGACAGCCGCCGATATCGACGTCCCGGATGGCAGTATAGGCGGGACAGAGCTCGTCAGCCTGCCGGCAACGAAGATCAGCAGGATGATGCCGTTGCTGACGAGGACCACCCCCAAGACCATGCGGATGAGGGCACGAGAGAGGAGGAGATAGATGCCGGCGGCAAGCAGGATACCTACAAGGAATGGAAGGCCGACCTGCATCAGCTCCCCTCCTCGGACTCGTCTTCAAGCGCCATGGCGATTGAAGAAACCGCGCCCAGAACGGTGAGATAGACGCCGATATCGAACAATCCCGGCGTCCCAAAGAGATCGCCCGGCAACCAGAGCCCGGTGAGGAACGGAGCCTCGATGACAAGGCTCGGCAGCCCCGACAGCGCCGCAATGCACGCCCCTGCCCCGCTTACCGCGAGCGGATTGATCCTCAGCCGTCTGCGCGCTGCGCCGACGCCGAACGCCATCGCGTAAATTGCGATCGCCGCGGCGGC
>Ga0068853_100000230_pt1 | contig 39593 bp, 37 predicted proteins | sample KBSCornC32_FD_65655 | JGI IMG/M metagenome (GOLD analysis project Ga0068853, IMG submission 65655) | Corn rhizosphere microbial communities from Kellogg Biological Station, Michigan, USA - KBS Corn C3-2 | ecosystem: Host-associated > Plants > Roots > Rhizosphere > Soil ... | reverse complement strand
AAGACGCAGGCGATCCTGCCGATCCGCGGCAAGATACTCAACGTCGCATCGGCGACCAGCGCCAAGATCCTCGCCAATCAGGAGGTGGCCGACCTCATCCTCGCGCTCGGTTGCGGCGCGCGCAAGGACTGCAACCCCGACCTGCTGCGCTACGAGCGCGTGGTCATCATGACCGACGCCGACGTGGACGGCGCGCATATCGCGACCCTGCTGATGACCTTCTTCTTCCAGGAGATGCCGGAACTGGTGAAGCGCGGTCATCTCTACCTCGCCCAGCCCCCGCTCTATCGGATCGTGGCGGGCGGCAAGAGCCTCTATGCCCGCGACGACGCCCATCGCGAGGCGTTGATGGCCAAGGAGTTCAAGGGAAAGAAAGTCGATGTCAGCCGCTTCAAAGGGCTCGGCGAGATGAACCCCGGCCAGCTGCGCGAGACGACGATGGATCCCAAGACGCGCAGCCTCATCCGCATCACCCTGCCGCAGGAATATGAGGATCGCGCCGGCGTGCGCGACCTCGTCGACCGGCTGATGGGCACCAACCCGGCGCACCGATTTGCCTTCATTCAGGAACATGCGGCCAGCGTGGAGGATGACGCGATCGACGCCTGATCCGTCGCGCCCGCATCACGCCAGCGCCCGCATCACGCCATGACGACCTGCGACTCAGCCGCCAGCGCGCCCGCGTCCATGGCGGGGGGCAGCCATGGGTTGGTGCTGTGCCAGGTTGGCTTCCAATGCTCCGGCTGATTGCCCCACATGTTCAGCTGGCCCAGCGCGTCGAACAGACCCAGATATTGGTGATACTCCACGCCCTCGACATTTTCCGCGATCGGGCAGCCCAGCGTCACGACCTTGAGGCCCTGCGTCCGGTCGGATGGCAGCGACTGGATCGCATTACCGATCTGAAGGGCGCCCTTGCTATGCCCGACCAGCAGCCTGAACGCCGTTTTCCTGTCCTTCAGCAGCGCGTGCAGCACGTCGGAAGAGCCGGACCCCTGCCGGAAGACCGGGGCGCCATGCACGGTTTCGGCTTCGGGCACGGACGCCGACAATTGCCGGCCGACGCTGGCCGTCTTCGGCGCGATCGAGGCCAGACCGGTCTGCACCACGCTCTTGGTGTTGAGATAATTGTAGAGACCGAAGCCGAACCATCCGCCCAGCGCCTGAAGCATCACGTCCGCCACGCCATAGCCGGGCACGATCGCCAGCACGGGCTTCTTCAGCGCGTCCGAGATGTCCCACGCCAGCGCCGCGCTGCCCAACGCCGAACTGCCCACACCGGTGATCGTCGCAATGTCGACTTCCAGGGTCTGCCGATAGGGGGAGGCCAGATATTGCTGCACATCCTTGTAGCGGTGGACATAGGGCGCGACGGAGGCGTCGATCAGCAGCAGCGAACCTTCGGGATCGCTCAGCGCATCGAAACCCACGATCCGCGACGGCGCCTTCTCGCCCGCCGCCACCGTTGGAGCATCGCGCTCCGCCAAGGCGGCATAAAGACCGGGAACATCGTAGAAAACGCCGTCCAGGATCGTATTAAAGCCGCGGAGCGTGCGAACCGCGATTTCGGTAAGAAGCTTCGGCGGCTCGAAAATGTTCAGAAATTCGGGGGTGGTCGACTTTGGCAGATTGTCTCCGATCGGCATGACAAGTCTCCTTCAAGGACGACTCAATCCTATCATATTTCGCTGCGATGCAGCATAGCCGATCACGATTATTTTAGTCCGCAAAGGTGGAGATCAAGCCGCGCCGCTGCCCCGCCGGCCTCAGGCCGCCCGCTTCGCCTTCGCCAGCTTCTTCAGCACCATGTCGCGCTTCAGTCGCGAAAGATGGTCGATGAAGAGGATGCCCTCCAGATGGTCCATCTCATGCTGGAGGCAGGTGGCGAGGAGGCCGTTCAGCGTCTCCTCATGGATGCGGCCCTCGCGATCCATCCAGCTTGCGCGCACGCTCGACGGGCGCTCGACTTCGGCAAACTGCTCGGGGACGGACAGGCACCCTTCATTGTAGACGCTGATCTCGCTCGATCCCTCAAGGATGCGCGGGTTGATGAAGACCATCGGGCGGCGCACCATCGGGGCGCCCTCTTCCTCCGACTCCGGTTCCTGCAGGTCGATGACGAGCAGCCGCTTCGGCACGCCGACCTGGATCGCGGCGAGGCCGATGCCCGGCGCGTCGTACATCGTCTCGAACATGTCATCGATCAGATGCTGCAATTCGTCGTCGATCTCCTCGACCGGCGACGAAATCGTGCGCAGGCGGGGATCGGGTGCTTCGAGGATGGGGAGGATAGCCATATCCCATGAATAATATGGGATTCGCCGGATTTTTACAAGGTCGCCGGTGGAACAAAGCGTGTCGGGACAGTCGTCGGCATGGGAATCACGCCACCGGTCGCCGCGCGCGCAGGGCCTGCGCCAACGTGCCCTCGTCGAGATAATCGAGTTCCCCGCCCACCGGCAGCCCGTGGGCAAGCTGGGTCAGGCGTATGGGGTAGGTCTCCAGCCGATCGGCAATATAGTGCGCGGTCGTCTGTCCTTCGAGGGTCGCGTTCATCGCCAGCACGACCTCGTCCACGCCGCCCACCGCGATGCGCGCGATCAGGGCGGCGATGTTGAGATCTTCGGGCCGCACCCCGTCGAGCGCCGACAGCTTGCCGCCCAGCACATGGAATCGTCCGGGGAATAATCGCGATCGCTCCAGCGCCCACAGGTCGGCGACCTCCTCCACCACGCACAGCGACCGCGCATCGCGGCGCGGGTCGGCGCAGATCGCGCAAGGATCGGTGGTATCCACATTGCCGCATGTCCCGCACGTGCGCATCCGCTCGTTGACGGATGCGAGCGCATCCAGCAGCGGCACCAGCGCAACCTCCCGCTTGCGAAGCAGGTGCAGCACCGCCCGTCGGGCGGATCGCGGACCCAGGCCGGGCAGCCGCGCCAGCGCGTTCGTCAGGGCTTCGATTTCGGGGGATGCCATTACCCTGTAATAAGGACTTGCGCGGGGCGCTTACAAGGGCTGAGAGGGCGCGATGCGCATCATCTTCATGGGCACTCCCGATTTCGCGATTCCGACGCTCGACGCCCTGGTCGGGGCGGGCCATGAGATCGTCGCCGTGTACAGCCAGCCGCCCCGCCCCGCCGGACGCGGCAAGGCCGACCGCCCTACCCCGGTTCATGCCCGCGCGGAGGCGCTCGGCCTGCCCGTCCGCACGCCCGTTTCCCTGAAGGGTGAGGAGGAACGGGCGGCCTTTGGCGATCTGCGCGCCGATGTCGCGGTGGTCGCGGCCTATGGGCTTATCCTGCCGAGGGCCATTCTGGCCTGCCCGCGCATGGGTTGTCTCAACGTCCATGGATCGCTGCTGCCGCGCTGGCGCGGCGCGGCTCCGGTCCAGCGAGCGATCCTGGCGGGAGATAGGGAGACCGGCATCACCATCATGCGCATGGAAGCGGGCCTCGACACCGGCCCGATGCTCGCGAAATGGACCACGCCCGTGGCGCGCAAGACGGCGGGCGAACTGACCGACGAACTGGCGCAGGCGGGCGGTGCGCTGATGGTGCGCGTACTCGCCGACCTCGACGCCTTTCCGCCGGAGGTGCAGCCTGACGACGGCGTCACCTATGCGGCAAAGATCGACAAGGCGGAAAGCCGCCTCGACCTCACCCGCGCCGCAGGAGAGGTGGAGCGGCAGGTGCGTGCCTTCAATCCCGTGCCCGGCGCCTGGATTTCGCTGGGGGGCGAGCGGATCAAGGTGCTCGCGGCGAACGTGGAGGAGGCCGGCGGCGCGCCCGGTACGATTCTCGACGACCGCCTGCTCGTCGCTTGTGGGAAAGGCAGCGTTCGGCCCATGGTGGTCCAGCGGGCTGGCAAGGGCGCGATGTCGGCGACGGAGATGCTGCGCGGCTTCGCGGTCGCGCCGGGAACGGTCGTCGATCCGCGATGACACGCTTCGCCTTGACCGTCGAATTTGACGGCCGCCCCTATATGGGCTGGCAACGGCAGTCGCACGGCCCCAGCGTGCAGCAGTCGATCGAGGACGCGATCGCCGCCGTCACCGGCACCCCGCCCGTCGTCCACGCGGCGGGTCGCACGGATGCGGGCGTGCACGCCACCGCGATGCGGGCACATGTCGACATCGACAAGGCGCTGCCTCCCTTTCGACTGATGGAAGCGATCAACGCGAAGCTGCGCCAGAGCGCCGCGCCGGTCGCCATCCTCGATTGCGTGGCGGTGGCGGACGACTGGCATGCGCGATTCTCGTGCATCGGGCGGCGATATGAATATCGCATCGTCCACCGCCGCGCGCCGCTGACGTTCGAGGCAGGACTGGTCTGGCGGATCAGCAATCCCCTCGACACGGACGCGATGCAGGTCGCGGCGGGTCATCTGATCGGCCATCATGACTTCACCACCTTCCGCTCCGCCCATTGCCAGTCCGAGAGCGCTGTGAAGACACTGGACCGGCTCGACGTGGAGCGCACGGGCGACCGGGTGACGGTGCATGCGGCGGCACGCAGTTTCCTGCATCATCAGGTCCGCTCGATGGTCGGTTGCCTCGCGCTGGTCGGCATGGGCCGCTGGACGCCCGAGGACATGCGGGACGCCTTGGCGGCGTGCGACCGCGCGCGCCTTGGCCTCAACGCCCCGCCGGACGGTCTCTTTTTCGTGGGCGCCACCTACCCCGACTAACGGCTCCGGTTAACGGGTGCCGAACAGCCGCTCCACCGACTGGTCGAGCATCAGCAGCTGCCACAGCAGCCGGCCGTGATTATGCAGCCCCGAACGATGCTGTTCGGCCAGCGTCGCCACGCGGCGCATGTCGAACCAGCCCGTGCGAGCGAGGGCGGACCCACCCGCCACGGCCCGCGCCTCACCCGCCAATGGCCCGCGAAACCAGGCCGACACGGGGGTCACAAATCCCATTTTCGGCCGATAGAGGATCGACGGCGGCAAATAGGGTTCCATTGCTTTCTTCAGGAGATATTTTCCCGTCTGGCCCCGGATGCGCTGGCTGACGGGCAATTTCGCGGCGAACTCGACGAGGCGATGGTCGAGCAGGGGTTCGCGCGCCTCCAGGCTGACGGCCATGCTCATCCGGTCGGTCTTGGTCAGGATGTCGCCGGGCAGCCAGATGCGGATGTCGGCATATTGCGCGCGGTCGATGGCGTCGCGGGCGGGCGCGTCGCGCATCGCGAGAATATAGCGATCCTCGGCGCGATAGCCGTTGAGCGCCGCGCGCTGATCGTCCGCCCAGAGGCGCGCGCGCATGGCTGGCCGCGTCACGCTGACCGACTGCGCATAGGCCTCTGCACCATCCATCGCCAGCCCCAATAGTGTCTGCTTGGCGCGCAGCGGGCGAGGCAGCCAGTCCGCCTTCGGGTAGATCGCCCCGAGTCCGCCCAGCAATGGCTTGCGAATGGCCGAGGGGATCAGCGACCGTATCCCCTCCTCGCTATGCTGGAACTTGTGCCGGCGATAGCCCGCGAAGGCCTCGTCTGCGCCATCTCCGCTCAGGGCCACGGTCACTTGCTCGCGCGCAAGCTGGCAGACGCGATAGGTCGGCAGGGCCGAAATATCGGCGAAAGGTTCGTCGAAATGATGGCCGATCGTGTCCATCAGAGCGAAATCGTCCGCCGCGACGATGCGGGTCCGATGATCGGTGGCGTAGCGTCGCGCGATCAGGTCGGCATGGGCGGTCTCGTCCACCGATGCGTCGTCGAAACCGATCGTGCACGTCCTGACCGCTTCCTTCGAATTTTCCGCCATGAACGCGACCACGGTGCTCGAATCGACGCCGCCCGAGAGAAAGGCGCCCAAGGGCACATCCGAGATCATACGGCTGCGCACCGAACGGCGGAGCAGGTCGACCAGTTCTTCTTCCAGCGCCGCCGGGCTGCCGCTGTGACGGTCGGCGAAGCTGACGTCCCAATAGCGGCGCGGACGGCCCAGCGGTTTACCGCGGATCGCCAGCAGCGTCTCGCCCGCGCCCAGCTTGTGCACGCCCTTCACGATACTGGTATCGTCGGGCACGTAGCCGAAGGCGAGATAGTCGTCGATCGCGGTGACATCCGGCTCGCGCCGCATCATCGGATGAGCGAGCAGGCCCTTGAGTTCGCTCGCGAAGATCAGGCTGCCGTCATAGAGCGTCGCATAGTGGAGCGGCTTGACGCCAAGACGGTCACGCACCAGCCAGAGCGACTGGGTGCGCCGGTCGTGCAGGGCAAAGGCGAACATGCCGACGAAATGATCGACGCAATTCTCGCCCCATTGCCGCCAGCCATGCAGGATCACCTCGGTATCGCTGTGCGTCAGGAAACGGTGGCCCTTCGCCTCCAGTTCGGCGCGGACCTCCGGGAAATTATAGATTTCGCCATTATAGGTGACGACGATCTGGCCGTCGTCGGTCGCCATCGGCTGCGCGCCCCCTGCCAGGTCGATGATCGACAGGCGCAGATGGCCCAGCCCAACCCCCGGCGCGGTCCAGACACCCGATCCATCGGGACCGCGATGCGCCATGGGGCCAAGCATGGCGCGAACGCGCGCCTCCTCGACCGGCTTGGCCGTTTCAAGATGGAAAATCCCCGCGATCCCGCACATGACGGCCGCGTTATCGCAAGACGAGCGCGCGGTCAGCCATTTCCTGCGGCGATCCGCCCGCGCGCAGGAAATCACTGACGGTACGGTCCGTGCCATCGGTGGAGAGGATGAGCGCGGCGGCAGCATGATCGCCGCCCAGCAGGCGTGCCCGCACCGCCGCCAGCTTGGCGCCGATCCGGCTGCCCGTGACGGTGCCGCCGACGAGATAGAAGGTTGCCGCGTAACGACGCTGGCCCCGTGGTCCGCGCAACCAGTCACCCCGGCCGTTCCGGGGCGCGGGCGCTTCGGCCATCAGCGCCCAGCGGTCGATCGGCGCGACCACGCCCTGCCCGAAACCGACCAGTTCTCGTCCCTCCTCCTGCCGGTCGAAAAATATGATCGCGAGATCGACCGTCTCCGTGCCCCGCCCGTAGCGCCACTGCCCGATCCAGGTCGCGCCATCGAAATGGGGATGCCAGTCGCTGACTCCCCCTACCCGCTGCCAGCCGCGAACCTCTGGCGCGACGGGCGGCGGAGTGGGCGCGCGGTCCGCCGGTTCGGTGGCGCTGAGCCACAGCGATGGCAGAAGCAGGGTCGCAAGCACCGCAGGCACGACGGTCCGCCAGCGCCTGTCGCTGCGTCCGAGTCCCTGTAACGCACCGGCGTCGGCGAAGGGTGAGTCGGGGTGCCGGTCGAACCAGCGCGACGCGCCCCACATCAACCCCGCCAGCACCGCCGCGAACAGCAGCCAGCCATAGAGGAGATGGTCCTGCACCGCCGGATTGCGGATGCTGGTGAGATTGGCCAGCTCCATGATGCCGAAGGCGCGCAGGCCGTTCGTCAGCAACGCGGCCACCATCGCCGCCGCCATGAACAGCAGGCGCCGACGCAGGCTGGCGAAGCACAGGACCGCCACCAGCGACCCATAGGCAGCCATGGCGAGCAGGAAGGCCGTGCCGCTGCACGCCTCCGCCACCCGGAACAGGCCGGCGGGCGTCTCGATGAACACACCCTCCAGCACGGCGGGCGTTCCCGCGAGATGGAGGAGCCATACCGCGATGCGCGCGGTGATGAGTTGCAGGACCGGCTCGAACTCGCTGCCCACCGGGATCAGGAAGAGCGCGAAACCCAGCGGAAAGGCGAGCGCGCGCGCGACCGGCCAGCCCAGCAGGGCGATCACCAGACCCTGCCCCGCGATCACCAGACCCGCCTGCCGGAACAGCGCGACATAGCCCGCCGCCCCCATCAGCCAGAGGGTTGCGCCCACGGCCGCTACAACCGCGCCGCGCAGCGCATATTCGGGCGAGAGCCGGACCAGCACGGATCGCCGCTGCCACACCAGCCAGACCAGTATCGGCGGGATCAGCATGCAGTGATGGAAGGCACCGGTGCGCTGCCATATGTCGACGATCGCGGCTATGTCATCCCGGCACAGGCCTGCGAGCAAGGCGGCCATCGCGCCAAGCAGCAGCAAATGCCGCCGCCACGCCGTCAGCGGCGATGCGGCATGCCCGATGGGGAGAAGCGTCTCAGCCGTCATGGCCGGTCACGAGCCGCGTCAGCGGGGCCAGAGCAGCATCCCAGCCATAGCGCGCCTCGACCTGCTCCCGTCCCGCCTGACCCAGCGCGGCGGCGCGGAGCGGGTCGGAGAGCAGGCCGATGATCGCCCGCGCCTCCTCCTCCGCGTCGGCCGCCACCAGCAGGTCGCGACCCGCCTGCGCATCTATGCCTTCGGCCGCCGCCGCCGAGGCGACCACCGGGCGCGCCATCGCCATCGCCTCCAGCACTTTGTTCTGCACACCGCGCGCGATCTTCAGGGGGGCGACCACCACGGCGGCGGCGGCGAGCCAGTCGCGCGTATCCGCAACCTCTCCCGTCACGATCACGCCGGGCAGCTTGGCGAGCGCCTGCACCGCATCGTCCGGATTTCGCCCGACGATCAGGAAATGCGCGCTGGGATAGGCCGCGCGGATCAGGGGCAGCGTTTGCGTGGCAAAATCGGTCACCGCCTCGATATTGGGTCGATAGTCCATCTGGCCGGTGAAGACGATCTTGGGGCCGGGAACGGACGCCAGCCGCGCGGGCGAAGCATGCGCCCGGGCGGGATCGAAATGGATCATGTCCACGCCGTTGCCGATCACGGCCAGCCTGTCGGCTTGGCCGCCCATGTCGGCGAACACGGCCGCTTCCGCCGCGCTGACGAACAGGGAGGCGTCAGCCCGGTGCGACACCGCGATTTCCATCGCCCCGAGCAGCCTGCCCTCGCGCCGGTTGATCCACCCCATCGGTCCCCGCCCCTGTTCGCCATAGGCGGCGAACTTGCGGGAGTCCGCGTCGCAAAAATCCATCACGAAGCGAACGCCTTCCGGGAGCCGGGCTGGCACATAAGCGGCCATGTTGCCGGAGAAGACGAAGATCGCGCCAATGGGCCGCGTCGCGAGCACACGCCGGACATAATCGTGCAGGACGGCGTCCCGGAACAGGGTCACGGACAGCGGTTCGCTGCGCAGCAGCCCTTCCGCCGCCGCGCGCGCGCGCGACTTGGCGCGGGGGCGCACGCAGTGGCTGGCGGTCAGCGAACCCAATGCCGCGCCATGCGTCAGATCCCGCGCATCGTCCCCCAGCGCGGCGAGATGCACCGGCGCGATCTTCGCGAGATGGCGCAGTTCATGATAGGAACGGATCTTGTCGCCGCGATCCGGCGGGTAGGGAACGCGGTGGGCGATGAAGAGGATTTCGCGTGCGCTTTCGACCATCGTCAGCCGAGACCGCGCGCGATCCACGGTCCGACGAGATCGACGAGCGGCGCGGGAAGGCGCTTCCACAGTTCGGTCTTGCGCCGATATTGCGGTGACAGGGGGTTGATGTCGCGTGCGACCGTCCCATCCAGCGCGCGGACATAATAGTCCAGCGGCTGCGACGCGAAACCCCAGTTCGCCTTATAGTGCGCCGTGCCGGTGCCGACCTTGGAACGGCCGAAGTCGAAGATGTGGCAGCCCCGCGCCCGCGCATGACGCATCAGGCTGAAGTAGAGCACCTCGTTCGAGCGGGCCTTGCGCGCATCCACATCGGCGCCCTGCCAATAGGGCATGACCGCGCCGGCATGATACAGGCTGATGACGGCCGAAAGCGGCGTGTCGCCATCCGAGACGAGGGTGATGTCGGCATCGTCGCCCAGCGCGTCCAGCACCTGCTCGAACAGGGTACGCGGAAAGACGGGCGTGCCGAGATTATGGACGGTGCGGCGGTAGAGCGCATAATGGATGTCGCGCAGCCGCTGGTCGTTGCCGTGCGTGATCCTGTAGTCGCGCTCCAGGCCCTTGCGCACCTCGGCCCGATGTTTGCGGGGAATGGCGAGCAGTTCCGCCTCGTCATCGGCCGCGAGTGGACGCGCGAAATTGAGGTAGGCGCCGGTGCGGACCGTCCAGTCCGGTCCGGGCGCGACGCCGCCGCGCAACTCGACCGTCTGGCAGGCATGGCGCTCCGCCACGTCCATCGCGGCGTCGGCGAGCAGGCGCGCGGTCGCGGGCACATCGGCGATGATGCCGCCGTCCACCGCAAAGCCGCTCGACACCAGCGCACGGCCGAAAATCGGGCTGTGGATGATATTGAGCGGCAGGAGGCCGCGCAGCATGCCGTCCGGCGATTGCGCGACGAGGTAGAGCGCCTGCTGGCCGGTGCCGCGCGCGGTCGCATTAACCCAGGCGGGCCGGTGAAAGGGCGTGGCGTCGCTCCGGCCGGCGAGAAACGCCTCGATCCGCGCCAGCGTGGGCGCATCATCGGGCGCGACCAGCGAGACGGTGACCGTGGCGCCGATCGCGAACTCCTGTGTTTCCATCATTGCGGCGCTCCCCCCGGCCAATGCTCCACTCCGGTGCACCGCAGCCGCGCCACGAGCGCATCCATGCGGCCCCAGCGGAAGTCGCCGATCAGCCGTTCCAGTTTCGACTCCATCCGGCCGATATTCGTATAGTGGCGCAGACGCGATTTCAGCGGCGCGGCGGTGATTTTCGGCTGTCCCGTGTCGATTTCCCAGGGATGAAAGTAGGTCATCGCCGCCTGCCCCTCCCGATTGACGCTGGCAATCGCCCAGCGGCTGACGGAATAGGGCAGCAGGCGGAAAAAGCCGCCCCCTGCCGCCGAAATCCGCCGGCTTCCGACCAGTGATGTCGTCACCGGCACCTCGATCAGGTCGGCGTCGGCGAGCGGGCGATAGGCGAAACGCGGTGCATCCGGCCAGCCATAATGGTCATGACCGAGCGGGGCGACGCTGCTCGAATAGGCATAACCCTCTTCCGCCAGAACCCGGTGCGCCCAGGGATTGCGGCGGTCGATGGAGAAGCTCGGCGCGCGATAGGCGGTGACCGCGAGGCCGCAGGCATCCTCCAGCAAGCCGCGCGCGCGCGCAAGGTCGGCGCGGAAACCCTCCGCATCGAACCGGAAGACGCGCGCATGGTCATAGCCATGGCTCGCCACCTCATGCCCCGCGTCGGCGATGCGACGGACCAGCGCGGGGAAGCGTTCCGCCACCCAGCCAAGGATGAAGAAGGTGCCACTCACGCCCTTGCGCGCGAAGAGATCGAGCACGTGGTCGGTGTTGCCCTCTACCCGGTGGACGCAGCGATCCCAGTCATCCCGACCGATGCTCTGTTCGAACGCACCGACCTGAAACCAGTCCTCGACATCGACGGTGAGGGCATTCACCAGCGCCACGGGCTTGCCCGGAATATCACGCATGAGCGGCGGCCTTCACCCGGCCCGATCAGGCCGCGCGATGCGCGAAGGGGCCGTGGCGCTCGTCGCGTTCCGCCCATTCGATCAGCTTGGCGAGAATCCGGCGCAGCACCTCATCCTGTTCGTCGGCGCGCTGCTCGGCGGCCTGGAGGCGCGCCTCGACCGCGTCGATGCGGGCAGGCAATATGCCATGCGCCTCCATCTCGACCAGAGCACGACCCAGTTCCTCGATCTCGGCACGGATCGCATGAAGTTCCCGGGGCGAGATCTCGGACGGGGACGCAGCGGGCATATCGCGTGATGGCAGGTCAGCCTCCGCCTCGCCTTCGCCATCGGTATAGGCTTGTTCAACCGCCTCCGGCTCCACATCCAGATCCGGGATCGGCGGGAACAGCGCGAGCGATTCCTGTTCGTCCGCAATCGGTTCGAGGACGGGCGGCTGCGGGACAGACGGCGCAGCGCCCAGACTGTCGGCGATAACCGCCTCGATCACCCGGCGGTCGATGATGTCGAGCTTGTCGATCGCGCCGAGCAGCAGCACGCGGCTGACCAGCGCGTTGAGCCGCCGAGGCACGCCCTCGCTCGCGTCGGCCAGCATCTGATAGGCGTCCGCCGTGAAGCGCGGATTGCCCTTCCACCCGACCAGCGCCAGACGATGTTCGATATAGGGGGCGACCTCGTCCATCTGCATGGGCTCCAGATGATGCGTCGCGATGACACGCTGACGCAACTGCTCCAGCCGCGTCTCACCCGCGATCACCGCCCGGAACTCGGGCTGGCCGAGGAGGAATATCTGGAGGAGCGACTGGCCGCCAAGCTGGAAGTTGGAGAGCATGCGCAGTTCCTCCAGCGCGGAGGTCGAGAGCACCTGCGCTTCGTCCACGATCAGCAGCGAGCGTTTGCCCGCACGCGCCTGCGCATGGAAAAAAGCTTCCATGCGGGCCAGTATCTGCGCCTTGTCGACGCCGTCGGTCGCCAGGCCAAAGCCCTGCGCGGCGAGGCGCAGCATGTCGTCGCCGCCGACCTGCGTGGAAACCAGTTGCACGGCGGTCAGCCGGCGCGGGTCGATCGTCGCCATCAGATGGCCGACAAGCGTCGTCTTGCCCGCGCCGATCTCGCCGGTGATGACGATGAAGCCCTCGCCCTGCGCCAGGCCGTAGCCCAGATAGGACATGGCCTTTCGGTGCGTGCCGCTTTCAAAATAGAAGGACGGGTCCGGGGTCAGTTGAAAGGGGCGTCCGGTGAAGCCGTAAAACTGGTCGTACATGGTCAAACTCTCCCTGAACCCCTGCTCAGAACTGGTAACGCACGCCGATCTGCGCGAGGCCGCTCAGCACGCTGTCCACGCCGCTGCGCTCGACATGGTCGAGACCGACGGAGGCATTGCCCTGAAGCCGCCGGCTGATCAGGCGATAATAGTTGAGATAGGCGCCCGCATTGAACACATCGGCGACCCCCGCGATGCCGGAGTCGAACTTGTTGGCATAGAGGTTGCCGTTGATCCCGGAGCGTTCGTCGATGGCATAGCCGAGCTGGGCGGCGGCAAAATAATTTTCCTCGCGCACGCCGTTCACGCTGGCGAAGACCGGGTCGCTGCCCAGGAACTTGCGCCGCGAATAGCCGAGGCCGATGCCATAATTCCATGGGCCGGCGCGGCGCGAATAGCTGCCCACGATGCCCCGGTTGCGATAGTTGGCCGTACGGATGCCGCTCAGCGTGTCGGAGAAGCAGGCCGCCCCGGTGGCGCCAAAGGCACAACCGCTGATGTCCCCGCTGAACGGGTTGCGGTTGACGACGAAATTGTCGGGCAGGTTCGCGAGGTTGCCGTTCAGCGCCCGGCCGAAACTGTCCACGCTGTCGAAGATGCTGATATTGACCGTGCTGTTGCGGTCCGGCTGCCAGTTGAAGCTGCCCCGCACGCTTTCCGACCCATAACGATGACCGTAGGTCAGGGACAGCGAGGTGCGACGACTGGGCCGCCACAGCACGCCCACGTCCCAGATGACCTCCTCATTGTCGTAGCTGAGCAGGCGCGGCGATGCCGGGTCGGTTATGAAGCGGCCATTGCCGTCGCGGACCGGCGTGCCGGTCGCATCGCGCAGCGCGTCGCGGTTGCTGATCTTGATCGCCTGGTAGCCGACGCCGCCGATCGCGGCGAGGTCGTCCGTCAGCGGCACCGTCACATCGACCCGGCCCCATTTGTCGTCATAGCGTTGGTCGAGCTGGCTCGCATCCTCGCGCGCGTAACCGACGCTCGCGGCGATACCGATGGGCAGGAGGATGCCGGGCTGCACGCCGATGGAGGCGGTGGCGTTATGCGTCATGCTGTCGTTGAAGCTGTCCAGCAACGGCGTGCCTCCAAACGCGGCATCGAAGCCGCTCTCGACGCGGTTGTATCCGAACCGGTAGGCCGCATTGACGTTCAGATCGCCGATCAGGGCCGTGTAGGTCGGTCCGGCGTAAAGTGAATAGACGTGCGCGCGCGATCCGGGGCCGGCGAGACTGCCGTTGGCGCCCGTGAAGCCGTCCGTGCGTACGCGCGTGGCAAGCGCCCCGCCCTCCAGTTGCAGCCCGCGAGCCAGCGTCGTGCGCGCCTGTAGCAGGCCGCTCACCACATCGGAATCGCCGCTGTTGCCTGACCAGGTGAACTGATGCTGATAGGCGACATTGGCCTGCACTTCGGTCGTGCGGTTCTCGATATGCGCGTTCACGCCGACGACCGCGGAGGTATAGGTCAACGTCTCGCGATTGCCGCCACCGCTGAGGTCGCCCACGACCGTCTGGTCGATGCCCAGATAGGGGTGCAGTTCCATCTTGCGCTCGGCATGGGCCGGGGGCGCGAGAAACGAAGCGACGAACAGCGGACCCAGCGCGCTCGCGGAGAGGCAATGCACGCGCCGCATCAGCTTCGTTTTCCATAATAGGCGCCGAACAGGCGGCCGCTGGACGAGAATTTGACGCCGTTGAGCACCGCATGGATATTCGGGCAGGCGGACAGCAGGTGCGCCGCGTCGCGCAGGGCGACGTCGCTGGTCTTGTCGGCCCGCACCACCAGCAGGATCAGCCCGACATAGCGCGCCAGTTCGGACGCCGCCGAAGCGGCCAGCGCGGGCGGCGAATCGAACAGGACGATACGGCGCGGATTGCCCGCGACCAGGCTGTCCAGCACCGCGCGGGTGCGGTCGGAGGCAAGGACTTCGGTATCATCGTTGAGGTGACGCCCCGCGCGCAGGACGGAGAGGTTGGGCAAGTCGGTGCGGATTGCCAGGCGGGCGACATCCAGCGTCGGATCGACCAGCGCGTCCATGAAGCCCGACCCGTCCGGCAGGCCCAGTTGCCGGCACAGGGACGGCTTGCCGAAATCGGAGTCGACCAGGAGAATGTCGATGTCGCGCTCCGCCGAAAGCGACAGGGCGAGGTTGATCGTCAGCCAGGTCTTGCCGTCGCCAGGATGGGCGCTGTTGATGAGCACCAGCCGGTCGCGCGGCGTCGCGTCCGGCGCGAACGCTCTGGCGAGCAGTTGCCGCTTCATGATCCGCAGTTCCTCGGACAGGCCGGTCGGCGGCCCAGCGGGATCGACGAACCCTTCCCGGATCAGTCCCTCGCGGTCGAGCGCGTAAAAATCACCGCGCGCCTCCCACATGGGCGGGAGCGTACCAGTCCCGGCTTGCGGCGCGTCCATACCCTCTTCGGGCGTCAGCACGGCAGGCGGGACAGGGACCGGCACCGCCGACCCGTCGCGCAGCGCCGCGCCGAAATCATAGATGGACGCCGCGCGCTCGATCAGCGACTGGCGCGGATGGGCGACGCCATCGTCAGACGGCTGCCCGCCGGAGATGCTGGTGAATATATTCATGCCGCCAGTCCCCGCTGTACGAATTCGAGCATCACCAGAGCGACGCACATCACGACGAGGCCCGCGCCCGCGCCCGCGAACAGACGCAACCTGCGCCGCCGCATCGCGATGGCCGACGCGCCCAACGTTTCCGTGATCGCGCCCATCACCGGCAGGCCGGTGGCCCGCTCCAGCCGTGCGGCGGTGGGATAGGTGGTGCGCAACTGGCCCAACGCAAAGGCGGCGCCGACGCCAATGCCGATGCCGGCGATCATCACGCCGACCAACAACAGGGGCCGGTTGGGCGATGTCGGCGCGCTCGGCACGCCCGGCGGATCGATCAGCTTGACGCGGAACGTGCCGGCCTCGCTCTGCACGTCGCCGCGCAGCCGCGCTTCCTCGCGTTCCTGCGACAGCTTGTCATACTGGCCCTTCACGACATCATAGTCGCGGCTCAGCCGGTCCTGCTCGGCGGCGATGCCCGGCTCGCGCACCTGCTTGGCGCTCATGCCCGCGATCTGGCCTTCGAGGTCGGCCTTGCGGGCCTGTAGCGCGCTGGCGGCGGCGGCGCGTTCGGCCTGGAGCGAGCGAAGCTGCACATAGGCGGGGTTGGGCGCGCGGGTCATGCCGGCGGCATTTGAACCGCCGCTCCCCATGGACTGGAGCGCCGCGATCTGCCGCTTGAGCGCGACGACATCGGGGTGGCTGTCGGTCCAGCCGCGCGCGCGTGCCTGAGCCAGTTCGCCCATCGCCTGACCCAGGGCGCTGCCGCCCTGCCCGGTGCCGGCGCTGGCGGCGTCGATGGTCGGCGGCGTGCTGCCAAGTTGGCCGTTGATCGCCGCCAGTGCGCTCTGCGCCGCCACGAGTTGCGAATCGACCTGACCCAGTTCGTTGCGGATGGCATCGATGCGCTGGCCGATCGAGCCGACGCCCGGCAGCATGCCGATGTTGCGCTGCTCGAAATCGACGCGGCGCTTCTCGGCGGACTGAAGGTCGCGGGCGCGGGCGGAAATCTGGCTGTCGAGGATTTTCAGCGTCTGGCTGGTCGAGGCCTTGCCGCCCGCGTAATTTTCCTGGGTCAGGATATCGAGCAGCTTGTTCACGATTTGCTGGGCGATGACGGCATTCTGCCGGTCGGACAGGCTGCGGTCGGCCGACTTGGCGCTGATCTCGAACAGATTGTCCTGCTGCGAGATGACCATGATATTCTTCTTGAGCGTGCCGACCCGCGCGCCGATGTCGGCGTCGCTCCGCACGGTCTTGGCGAGATCGGTGCCCTTGACCACCTGCACCAGATTGTCGGCACTGGTCAGCGTCTGGCGGATCTGCTGCAAATCCTGCTGCGCGTCGAGCGGGCTGCTGCCCGGCGACGGCTGGAGGATCGACTGCGCCTCGATATAGACGCGCGCGCGCGATTCATAACTATTGGGGATCAGCGCGACGACCAGCCAGCCGACGAGGGCGACACCCCAGGCGACGGCGAGCGCCAGCCAGCGGCGGCTCCATATGCCGTGGATGGCGATCTGGATTTCTTCGGTGATGCTGGTCATGGGACTCAGAACCGGCTTTCGGGAATGATGATGACATCGCCGGGGGCAAGCTGCACATTGGCGCGACTGTCGCCCCGCTTCAGCAGGTCGCCGAGGCGGATATTATATTCCTTCTGCTGGCCGCTAGCCTTGTCGTAGCGGACGAGCCGCGCGCGGTTACCCGCCGCATATTCGGACAGGCCGCCGACCGAGATCATCGCGTCGAGCAGGGTCATGTTGGCGCGGTAGGGCAGCGAGGCCGGCTTTTCCGTCGCGCCGACCACGCGGATCTGCTGCGAATAGGTGCCCGAGAAATTGTTGACGATGACCGAGACCAGCGGGTTCTCGATATATTGCGACAGCTGGAGCTTGAGGTCCTCGGCCAGCATCGCCGGCGTCTTGCCCACCGCCGGCATGTCGGTGATGAGCGGCGTGGTGATGCGGCCGTCGGGGCGCACCTGGACCTTCGCGCCCAGTTCCGGGTTGCGCCAGACGAACACGGTCAGCTCGTCGAGCGGACCGATGACATATTCCTCGCCAGGGCCTTCGCTCGTCGACACGAAGGACGCGGGGGGCAGCCGCGGCCCGTCCGACGCTCCGCCCGCGCATCCCGCCAGCACAGGCAGCAGGGCCGCCGCCAGCAGAACCGAGCCGATGCACCTGTTCACCATCTCAACCAGACCTTTTGTCGCGTGCCCCTTGCACCGACTCCCCTCAAGGAAGGCGGGTTTCGGGGCAGAAGATTAGGGTTCAGCTATGGCGGCAAAGGGTGAAGATAGCGTTAGGAAGGCCCGCCGCGAAGTCGATGCAATGAACAACGGGGCCATCCATCCGCTGTTTACTTGGGCTATGCCAGTAGACAGTCGCCCTCGCTGGTCACCAGTATCTCCGCCGCCGGGCCATGGCCGAGAAACCGTGCCGGACTGGCGCTCGCACCATAGGCGCCAGCCATGAACAGGGCGATGAGATCGCCCTCCACAATCTCCGGGAGGGCGACCTGGTCGGCGAGGCGGTCGAGGGGGGTGCACAGGCAGCCGACGATGCTGGCGGGCCGCTCGCCGGGCACCTCGCCGAACCGGTTGGCCACCGCCACCGGATAGTTGCGGCGCACGACGGTCCCGAAGTTGCCGCTCGCCGCCAGTTGATGGTGCAGGCCGCCGTCGACCACCACGAATGTCTCGCCGTGGCTTTGCTTCACGTCCACGACCCGGGTGAGATAGACGCCTGCCTCCCCCACCAGCCAGCGGCCGAGTTCCAGCGCGAACAGGCTTTCGGCGAGGATGGCGGGCGCCCGGTCGATCGCCTCGCCAAGCGCCGCGCCGACCAGCGCGATGTCGAGCGCCGTGTCGCCGGGAAAATAGGGAATGCCGAAACCGCCGCCCAGATTGACGAGGGGTGGCGCGCCGCCCACCGTCTCGGAGAGGCTCGCCGCCAGCGCCACCGTCGCCGCCTGCATCGCGATGATCGCGGCGCCATCCAGCGACTGCGATCCCGCGAAGATGTGCCAGCCGCGCCAGTCGCAACCAGCGTCGATCATCGCCCGCGCGAGCGGTGCGGCACGATCGGCATCGACCCCGAACGGCTTGGCGCCGCCGCCCATGCGCATCCCCGACCCCTTGAGGTCGAAGTCGGGATTGACGCGCACGGCGACGCGCGGCGTCACGCCGGTACCGTCCGCGATGGCGAGCAGGCGCCGCGCCTCTCCTTCCGATTCCAGATGCACCGTCACGCCATGGTCGAGCGCCGCGCGCAGTTCCGCGTCCCGCTTGCCGGGACCGGCGAAGCTGATGTGCTCGGGGCCGATGCCGGCGGCCAGCGCCTGCTCCATTTCGCCCGAGGAGGCGATGTCCAGCCCGTCCACCAGCGGGGCCAGATGCCGCAACAGGGGAGCGAAGGGATTGGCCTTCATCGCATAATGGATGTCACAGCGCGCCGGCAGCACGACCCGGAGCGAAGCCACACGGGCGCTCAGCATCGCGGCGTCATAGACGAACAGCGGTGTCCCGCCCGCTTCCTCCGCCAGCGCGGCCGCGCCGATGCCGCCGATCAGCAGCGTCCCGTCCTCGCCGGTGAAGGCGGGCGGGATCGGCCCCATCGCCTTGGTCTTGGCCGGCGTGCTCATGCCGTGACTCCCCCGGCCAAGGCCACCCGGTCGATCTTGCCATTGGGATTGCGGGGCAGGGCCGTCATCAGGATGATCTCGCGCGGCTGCATGAAGTTGGGAAGGTCGCGGCGCAGCGCGGCCTGAAGGGCTTCCGTGAGGCCGTCCCCCGACCCGGACGGCCGGACATAAAGCCGGATCGCCTGCCCCAGTCGTTCGTCGGCCACGCCCATCGCAACCGCCTCGGCAACGCCGGGGACAGCGACGGCGGCTTCCTCGATCTCGGTCGGGCTGATGCGGTTGCCCGCGCTCTTGATCATCGCATCGTCGCGGCCGACGAAATAGAGCAACCCCTCCACATCCCGCCGCACCGTGTCGCCGGACCAGACCGCCATGCCGCCATAGGCCGAAGCCGCAGGCGCCGGGCGAAAACGCTCGGCGGTCCGGGCAGCGTCGCGCCAATAGCCTTGCGCCACGAGAGGCCCGCAATGGACCAGTTCGCCCGGCTCGCCAACGTCGGTCGGATCGCCATCGGGGCCGATGACGAGGATTTCCGCATGGGGAATGGCGCGGCCCATGCTGTCCGGATGGCTGTCCACCAGCGCGGGCGGCAAATAGGTGGACCGGAACGCCTCGGTCAGGCCGTACATGGGGTAAATGTCCGCGTGCGGGAAGCGTTCGCGCATCCGCCGGACCAGCGGACGGGTCAGCGCCCCGCCGCTGTTGGTCAGGCGCCTCAGGCTGGAGGCGGCCTCGGCGCTCCAGTCGATCTCCAGCAGTTGCACCCAGAGGGGCGGCACCCCCGCCAGCGTGGTGATGCCATGCCGCGCGACCGCCTTCGCCACATCGCGGGGGAGCAGATAGTCGAACGGGACGGCGCAGCCTCCCCCGCGCCAGGTGGAAAAAAGCTGGTTCTGCCCATAGTCGAAGCTGAACGGCAGCACGCACAGGGTCCGGTCCTGCGGCGTGATGGCGAGATACTGCGCGACCGCATCGGCGCCGAGCGAGAGATTGGCGTGGCTCAGCATCACGCCCTTCGGCCGGCCGGTCGATCCGCTGGTGTAGAGGATTTCGCACAGCGTATCGGGCGCGGCGGCAGAGGGCGGCAGGCCGGGCTGCCCCTCATCGGCCATGGCGGCGCTCGCCAAGGCCTCTTCTAAGACTTGGATGCCTTCGGGCACATCGCCCGGTTCCAGAAGCGCGGCCCGGCTCGACTGGGTTAGGAACAGCCGGGCGCCGCTATCGGCAAGGATATGCTCGACCTGCGCGCGTTTGAGCAGCGGATTGACCGGCACATAGACCAGCCCCGCCCGCGCCGCCGCCAACGGCAGGATCGACGCAAGCTCCCCCTTGGGCAGCCAACTGGCGATCCGCGCGCCGGCATCGGGGCATCGCGCGCGCAGCCAATGCGCCAGTCGAGCCGTGCGGGATTCCAGCGCGGCGAAGCTTATCGCCTCGCCTTTGGGGATCAGCAGCGCGGGATCGCGAGCAGCCCCGACGAGCGGCAGGTGATCGAGCGGGCGGATTGCGGTCGACATGGCTCCTGCCTCTATGGGCTACCGGGTTTTTACGCAAATGGCGTATCGTCATCGGCTCTTGTACGCACTCAGACCAGCCGCTAGGCGGGCTTTCGCAACGAATCGGGTCCATTATTCTATGGCTGAACACTCGTTATCCGCTGATCTTGTCGTTCGCTCGGTGCTGATCGACACCCTCGGCATCTCTGTCGAGCGTGCCGCCGCCTTCGACGCCGGCACGCCGTTGTTTGGCGCGCTGCCGGAACTGGACTCGATGGCGGTGGCGACCGTCCTTACCGAGATGGAGGACAGGCTCGGCTTCCTGATCGACGATGACGATGTCGATGCGGAGACGTTCGAGACGCTCGGCAATCTCGTCGCGTTCGCGCAGGGGAAACTGGACGCCGCCGCCTGATACGAGCGAGGCAGAAAGCGCGGGACCGATGGCGGACGAGCCGACTACCGGCCTGTCCCTCTATGGAACAGGGGGCGCGGAATGCCTCCGCAACCTTAACGCGCTTCCGGCATTCGTCCGTCAGCCATAATTTTAACGGAGGTCTTGTGATGTTGCACAGGCCCAAGAGCGAGTTTCCGCAATCCCCGCCGATCCCCGTCGGAATGTCGACGCGGCGGTACTGGGCGGCCGCGTGCCTGCGTATAGCCATGCTGAGCGTGATACTGATCACGATCCTGTCCACCGGACTGCCGCGTTAAGGAATTGCAGGGATGCGTCCGGGCACGGAACTCGTCCCACCGCCTGCCGTTGTTAAGAATGTAACGACGGAGAGGTCGCATGCACTACCAAAGTTTCGAAGGGCCTGGCCCCATGGTCGGACTGATGATCGCCCTGCCTTTGTCCCTCGCCATTTGGTCCGTTTTTGGCCTTATCGCGGCAATTCTCGCCTAACGGATCGGAGCCTCAACCCAGCATGCCGACTCCGTTGAGCAGGATACGCACCATGTCTCCCTGCCCCCGTGCACCCGTTTTCAGATAGACGCGCTTGGAATAGTTGCGCGCCGTCTCGATGGTGAGGCCCAGCGCTGCGGCGGCTTCGGCGAGACTGTCTCCCTCTGCGATACGCGCCGCCAGTGCCGACTCGCTGCGGGTGAGCTTGAACAGGCCGGGGAGGTAGCGCCCGTTACCCAGCGCCATTTCGCGCTGACCACGAATCAGCAACAGGCAATGCGCCGTCGCGAGCGTCGGGTTCGATCCCAAGGGCGGCGATACGGCCAGAATTTGCATCGGCCGATCGACGTCCAGCCAGGCAGCACGTGGCTCGACCAGGGGAGCGGCGATCGCCTGCTCCAGCAACGCTTCTGCTTTTGGAAGCGAACAGCGCAGCCGGCCATCGACCGCGCGACGCATCACCCGCCCTTCCTCGATCAGGCGGGTGGCGACGGGATCGCTGGCGAGCACCCGCCCGCGCGCGTCGAGCAGCACCCATGCCACCGCGAAATCCGCCAGCACCGCCTCGGCCACCAGGCTGCGACGCCGCGCCCCGTCAAACTCGATATGCGCACGCAGGGCTATAACCAGATGCGGCGCCAGACTTGCCAGCAGGGCGGCGTCACGCGCGCGGAAATCCTCCTTCGCGCGGTGTATTGAGAGGGTGAGTTCGCCGCCGTCCGGCCAGGAAACCCGGATATGCCGCCCACCACCTTCGCCGGTTCCAACCAGTTCCGCGTCGGCGTAGACGCGGCCGGGGCGGAGCATGTCGAAAGCAGGCGCCTCGAAGCTCGTTTCATCGGCGGCACGAGCGCGCACCGAATCCACTTCTGTCCAGTTCGCCTCCCCCGCCGCGCGGATGAAGAGGCGGCATAGCTCCGCCTCCGTCCGGGCACGCAGGCGTGACAGGAACAGCCGCCATGGCTCGTCCTGAAAAACGCCCGCGTGCAGGGCGGTCAGCAGCTCATTTTCATCCGTTCGCGACAGACTCATGACATATCTCCCATATGGGAGGTTTCACCGGATGCCAAACGCCTATGCCTGTTGGGACAACGCAATCACAGGCGTGAAGGGAGAGAGTATCGCTCATGACGACCGCTACCGGACAACTGGACGCAAACCGTCTTACCCACCTGCAGAGGCTCGAAGCCGAAAGCATCCACATCATGCGGGAGGTCGTCGCCGAGGCCGAAAAGCCGGTGATGCTCTATTCGGTCGGCAAGGATTCAGCGGTTATGCTGCATCTCGCCAAGAAGGCCTTCTACCCCTCGCCCCCACCCTTTCCGCTGCTCCACGTCGACACGACCTGGAAGTTCAAGGCGATGTACGAATTGCGTGAGCGGGCCGCGAAGGATGCGGGCATGGAATTGCTCGTCTATCATAATCCCGAAGCGCAGGAAAAAGGCATCAACCCCTTCACCCATGGCCCGCTCCACACCGACATGTGGAAGACGGAAGGGTTGAAGCAGGCGCTCGACCTCCATGGTTTCGACGCGGCCTTTGGCGGCGCGCGCCGCGACGAGGAGAAGAGCCGGGCGAAGGAGCGCATCTTCTCCTTCCGCACCGCGACCCACCGCTGGGATCCCAAGGCGCAGCGTCCCGAGCTCTGGCACCTCTACAACGCGCGCAAGAACAAGGGCGAATCGATGCGCGTGTTCCCCATCTCCAACTGGACCGAGCTGGACATCTGGCAGTATCTCCACCTTGAGAATATCGACATCGTGCCGCTCTATTTCAGCGCGCCGCGCCCGACCTATGTCCGCGATGGCCAGCTGTTCATGGCCGACGATCTGGAAAGGCTGGAGGCGGTGCTGGGCAAGGACAACATGCCCGAGATCACCGAACGCTCGGTCCGGTTCCGCACCCTTGGCTGCTGGCCGTTGACCGGCGCGGTGGAGAGCGAAGCGGCGACGCTGCCGGAGGTCATCCAGGAGATGCTCCTCACCACCACCAGCGAGCGGCAGGGCCGCGTCATCGACAAGGATGGCGGCGATGCCAGCATGGAGAAGAAGAAGCAGGAGGGGTATTTCTGATGAGCGACACCGCAGTCACCAATGATCCGGTCTACAAGACGGACGACCTCATCGCGCAGGACATCGACAAATATCTCGAAGTCCACCAGCACAAGACGATGCTGCGCTTCATCACCTGCGGATCGGTGGACGACGGCAAGTCGACGCTGATCGGCCGGCTCCTCTACGACAGCAAGATGATCTTCGAGGATCAGCTCGCGGCGCTGGAGGCGGACTCCAAACGCGTCGGCACGCAGGGGCAGGATATCGACTTCGCCCTTCTGGTCGATGGCCTCGCCGCCGAGCGCGAGCAGGGCATCACCATCGACGTCGCCTACCGCTTCTTCGCCACGGAAAAGCGCAAGTTCATCGTCGCGGATACGCCGGGTCATGAGCAGTATACCCGCAACATGGTGACGGGTGCGTCCACTGCCGACCTCGCCTGCATCCTGATCGACGCACGCAAGGGCGTCCTCGTCCAGACGCGCCGCCACAGCTATCTGGCGCATCTGATCGGCATCAAGAATATCGTGCTGACCGTCAACAAGATGGATCTGGTCGATTATGATCAGGCCGTTTTCGATGCGATCGTGAAGGACTATACCGAATTCGCCAATTCGATCGGCATCAAGGTCTTCACCGCCATCCCGATCTCCGGTTTCAAGGGCGACAATATCACCGGCCCCAGCGCGAAGACTCCCTGGTACAAGGGCCCGTCGCTGATGGAGCATCTCGAAAGCGTCGAGGTCGACAGCACCACCGACGCCGCCAAGCCGTTCCGCCTGCCGGTCCAGTGGGTCAACCGTCCCAACCTCGATTTCCGCGGCTTCTCCGGCCTGATCGCGACGGGCACCGTGCGCCCCGGCGACAAGATCCGCGTGCTGCCCTCGGGCAAGAACAGCAGCATCAGCCGCATCGTCACCCTCGACGGCGACCTGGAGCAAGCGGTGGCGGGCCAGTCCGTCACGCTCACCTTCGCGGACGAGATCGACTGTTCGCGCGGCGACGTCATCTCGATCGCCGAAGACCCCGTGCTTGCCGCCGACCAGTTCGAGACGACCATCGTCTGGATGGACGAGCAGGAACTGCTGCCCGGACGCCCCTATTGGATGAAGATCGGCACGCAAACGGTCAGCGCAACGGTCACCGCGCCGAAATATCAGGTCAACGTCAACACGATGGAGCATCTGGCGGCCAAAACGCTGGACCTCAACGCGATCGGCGTCGCGAATATCTCCACGGACCGGCCGATCCCGTTCGAGCCCTATACGCAGAACCGCGACCTCGGCGGCTTCATCCTGATCGACAAGATGACCAACGCCACCGTGGCGGCAGGCATGATCCACTTCTCGCTGCGCCGCGCGGACAATGTCCACTGGCAGGCGACGGACGTGACGCGCGAGCATCATGCGGCGGCCAAGAACCAGAAGCCGGCCGTGCTGTGGCTGACCGGCCTGTCGGGCGCGGGCAAGTCCACGATCGCGAACATCGTGGAGCAGAAACTGGCGCGCATGAACCGCCATACCTTCCTGCTCGACGGCGACAATGTCCGGCATGGCCTGAACAAGGATCTGGGCTTCACCGATGCCGACCGCGTGGAAAATATCCGCCGCGTGGGCGAGGTCGCGAGGCTGATGACCGACGCCGGCCTGATCGTCATCACCGCCTTCATCTCCCCCTTCCGGGCAGAGCGGGACATGGTGCGGCAAATGATGCAGCCGGGCGAGTTCGTGGAGGTGCATATCGACACGCCGCTGGCCGATGCGGAGGCGCGCGACGTCAAGGGCCTCTACAAGAAGGCGCGGTCGGGACAGCTGAAGAACTTCACCGGCATCGACAGCCCCTATGAACCGCCCGAGGATCCGGAAATCCGCATCGACACCACCGCCATGACGGCGGAGGAAGCGGCCGAGGAAATCGTGCGGAGGCTAATCCCATGACCGCCGTCCTCGAAGCGCTGAGCGACGCCGACCTCGCGGCGCATCTCGCCGATCAGGCGGGCAAGATCCTGCTCCAGGTGCGGGAGTCCGGCATGTTCGGCGGCAAGTCGCTGGGCAAGGCCGGCGACCAGACCGCCAACCAGTTCCTCGTCCACGCCCTGCGCGAGCAGCGGCCGGACGACGGGCTGTTGTCGGAGGAGGAGAAGGACAACCCGGAGCGGCTGGCGAAGTCCCGCGTGTGGATCGTCGATCCGGTCGATGGAACGCGCGAATATGGCGAGGGTCGAACCGATTGGGCGGTGCATGTCGCGCTCGCCATCGACGGCGTGGCGACGGTCGGCGCGGTGGCGCTGCCGGGGCTGGGCGTGGTGCTGCGCACCGACCAGCTGCTGGTCGTGCCCCCGCCGCCCTCCGTCCTGCGCATGGTGGTGAGCCGGACGCGACCCGCCAAGGAAGCGGTCGCGGTCGCGCAGAAACTTGGCGCTGAACTAGTGGAAATGGGCTCGGCTGGGGCCAAGGCGATGGCGGTCGTCCGGGGCGAGGTGGACATCTATCTCCACACCGGCGGCCAATATGAGTGGGACAGTTGCGCGCCCGTTGCCGTAGCCCTGGCGCACGGTCTGCATTGCAGCCGCGTGGACGGCTCGCCATTGGTGTACAACCAGCAGGATGTGTACATGCCGGACCTGCTGATCTGCCGCAGGGAGCATGCGGATACAGTGCTCAAGGCGATCTGATCCGGTTGAACAGCAGCAGGAAAACCGCCGGGAACAGAGCATCCCGGCGGTTTTCTGACGCCCGATTGTTATTGCCCTTTTCCCAGCCGCGCGCGCTGGTGTGTAAGGCGGCAGGACATGGCGGACATGCTGCATCATGGCTACGGAAGCATGTCGGAGGTTCATCGACGACCGTAGCAAGCCGCTTTGCTCTCGCTTGAGAAGGCAGGGACTGCGGATCGTCCAGAAATCTCCACAACGCGGCGCGACCATTCTTTTCAGGGCTCAACCCTGTGAAAGAATGGCGCGAGTGACGGGGCTCGAACCCGCGACCTCCGGCGTGACAGGCCGGCACTCTAACCAACTGAGCTACACCCGCGTTCGGTGTGGAGTGGCGCAGTTAGGGAAGCTTTTCCGGCCTGTCAACTGTCCTTGCCGGGCTCATCCAAATTATCTGCGCGGGGCGCCCGGTGGTGCGTGGTGAGGGTGCCGGCCTCGAACAGGAAGCCGGCGATGTCGGGCTTGCCAGCCGCCGCCAGGACGGTGCGGATGATGATGAGGATAGGCACGGCGAGCAGCGCCCCGATCGTGCCCCAGATCCACAGCCAGAAGGTCAGGGAGACCAGAATCAGCAGCGGGTTCATCCGCAGCCGCCCGCCCAGCACCACCGGAGTCAGCACATTCGCCTCGACCAGATGCAGCGATATCTGGATGACCGCCGGCATCAGCGCGGTGCCGACATCGTTGAAGGACATGAGGCCGCCCAGCCCGAGCAGCATCGCCGCCACGATCGGCCCGAAATAGGGCACGAAGTTCAGCAGCGCGACGATCCCGCCCCACATCAGCGCCGACGGCATGCCCAGCACGGTCAGCGCCAGCGCCACCGCCGCGCCGAGCATCAGGTTGATCATCGCGATCGTCAGCACATAGCGGGACGTCGCGTCGACGACATTCTGGATGACCCGCGCGATCGCCATCGCGCCGGCGAAGCTTTCCCGACTGCGAATCGTCTCGCGGCGCAGGCTGGTCCAGCCGCTCAGGAAGAAATAAATGACCAGGATCGCGAACAAGGTCTGGATGAGCACCGCCGGCGCGGCCGTAGCCACGAACTGGAACAGCGAGCGCGGCGGATCGAAGGACGCGGTTCGTGCAGCGACCGATACCGGGCCGGCCACGACCTTGCGCACCAGTTCGTCAGAAAAATTCTGGAGCTGGGCATAAGCGTCGATGATCGGCGCGAGATTGGTCTTGATCTGTCCCATGCGCGACGGCAGCAGGCGCACCCAGTCGCTGGCCGGTACGATGATCAGCACGATCGCGCTGTTGGCGATGACGAGGAAGGAGCCCAACGCAGTAAAGGCCGCCAGCGCGGATGGCATATGGCGCCGCTCCAGCCACTCCAGGAAGGGCACCAGCGTGATCGCGATGACCAGCGCGGCGGTGAGCGGCAGGAAAAACTCCGCGCCCGCCTGTAACGCGAAAGGCAGGGCGATCAGCAACCCCGCTCCCGCCGTCAGGACCAGACCGGACAGGAGCCGGTTGCGTTCCTCGTGCAGGTGCACGTTCCCCCTGCCAGATGGTTCGGGAAGCGCGGGTTCGATAGGCTCGAAATGCTTTGGCATGTCCGACATGGCGCCAGTCATGCACACCGCCGCGGCGCCGGTCAAATGCCCGCGTTAACCATATCGTCAATCCTCTGCCCTATGGCTGCGAGGCCATGTATTTTCGTCACCCTGCCGTGGCGGCGTCCGCTGCCCTTGTATCGATCGCGGGATCGGCATCCTCCGCGACGGCCATCGCGCCCGCACCGATGGCGCTGGACGGTCGCCTGCTGGTCGAATCGCTTGCGACGACGCACGCGACCGACCACCGTATCCTGCGCGCGCCCGTGGACGTTCGCTCCGGCGACCGCCTGATCTTCCTGATCCGCTATCGTAATCGCGGCGCGATGCCGCTGCCCGGCTATGATTTCGTCGCTCCCGTGCCGCACGGCGTCCGCATTCTCCCCGACCGGTTCGGCACGGTGCGGGTATCGGCCGATGGCGGACGCAGTTGGACCCGCCCGGATTCACCGCTGCGGCTCGACGCGCACCGTCGCCTGCGGCCCGCCGGTGATGTCGCACCCACGCATGTTCGCCTTCGCCTCGACCGTCGAATCGCCCCCGGCGAAGCAGGAACGGTGTCCTACCGGGGACTGCTGCTTTAGATCAGACCGCCACCGGCGCCGCTATATGCGGTTGCGGCGCATAATCCTCCACCGCGAAATCCTCGATCCGATAGTCGAAGATGGACTCCGGTCGCCGCAGCAGCTTCAGCCGGGGCGCACCCGATGGCGTGCGCGAAAGTTGCTCCGTCACCAGCGGTTCATGGTTGAGGTAGAGGTGCACGTCGCCGCCGTTCCAGACGATCTCTCCCGGCTCCAGATCGCATTGCTGCGCCAGCATCCGCGTGATCATCGCCAGCCCGAAGATGTTGAACGGAAAGCCTAGCCCCATGTCGCAGCTCCGCTGGAACAGCAGGCCGTTGAGCCGGTCGCCCGCGACATGGAACTGATAGGTCATGTGGCAGGGCGGCAGCGCCATCCCCGCCAGTTCATCGACGTTCCAGCCGGTGAAGAGCAGCCGCCGCGACCCCGGCGTCTCCCGAATGCCGCGCACCAGATCGGCGATCTGGTTATGCCCCCGCTCCGCTCGCCGATACAGGCCCGGTCCTTCGGCGGCCGGCTCGTAGCGCGGCCAGTTCACCCATTGCCGGCCATAAACGGGACCAAGATCGCCCCATGCGGCGGCGAAGGCGTCGTCGGCCAGGATGCGCGCCTCGAAATCCTCCATCGAGATCGCCTCGCCCGCCTCCCGTCGGTAGCGATCGAGCGGCCAGTCGGTCCAGATATGCACCCCCTGCTCCACCAGCGGCCGGATATTGGTCTCGCCGGTCAGGAACCACAGCATCTCGCGCGCGGCGGCCTTCCAGTAGACGCGTTTGGTGGTCAGCAGCGGCACCGCATCCCCGGCAAGGGAAAAGCGCATCGTGGCGCCCAGCACCGACCGCGTACCGACGCCGGTACGGTCGATCCTTTCATGCCCCGAGGCCCAGATATGGCGCATGAGGTCGAGATACTGATCTTCATAGTGACTCATGGCGGCGGGCTTATCCGATCGGTCCGGGCCTCGCAAATCATCCGAAATGGATATCCACGGCGGAGAGGATGGTGCTGGACCATCCGCAGGCTTTCCCGTCAGCCTCTTGTCATGACAGGGGTATGGAAAGACTCACGCGAGGCGTGTCGGCCGGTGCTGCCGTTCGCCGCGCCCGAAACCTTGCAGATCCTGCTGTTCCACAGCGACGGAACGCGGATCGCGACGGTCCGGCGGACGGGCGGGCGGCGGAGCGTCGCCCTTCCCCTGCGCAGCCTCGCGCGGATCCTCGCGCGAAGCGGGGCGGCAAGCCTCATCATGGTGCACAATCACCCGGGCGGAGACCCCCGCCCGAGCGGCGCCGACATGGATGCAACCCATGCCGTCTGGCGGATGGCGCGCACGCTCGGCGCAACGTTGCGCGACCATCTCATTATCGGTCGCGACGCCACGTTCAGCTTCCGCGCCAACGGGATGCTGTAGCCCCAGCCCCCCGCGGAGGGCGCTATTGGGCCTTGGCCCGCTGGCGATAGGCGTGGAGCAGCGGTTCGGTATAGCCGCTCGGTTGCGCCACCCCTTCGAACACCAGCGCGCGCGCCGCCTGCCAGGCTAGGCTGGTCGCCGCATTCCCCGCCATCGGCCTGTAGAGCGGGTCGCCCGCATTCTGCGCGTCGACCTTGGCGGCCATGCGCTCGAAGGCCGCATCGACCTGTTCGGGCGTGCAAACTCCATGCAGCAGCCAGTTCGCCATATGCTGCGAGGAAATGCGCAGCGTCGCGCGGTCCTCCATCAGGCCGACATCGTGGATGTCCGGCACCTTGGAACAGCCGATACCCTGATCGATCCAGCGCACGACATAGCCCAATATGCCTTGCGCATTATTGTCGAGCTCCGCTGCGATTTCCGCCTCCGACCAGTTCTGTCCATGGGCGAGCGGAATGGTCAGCAGGGCATCGAGCGACGCAACCGGTTCCGCCTTGCGCTCGGCCTGCCGGGCATAGACGTCGACGGCATGATAGTGGGTCGCGTGCAGCGTCGCCGCAGTCGGCGAGGGCACCCAGGCGGTTGTCGCGCCGGACCGGGGATGGCCGATCTTCTGCTCCAGCATGTCCTGCATCCGGTCGGGCGCGGCCCACATCCCCTTGCCGATCTGCGCCTTGCCGGAGAGACCTGCCGCCAGGCCGATCTGCACGTTGCGATCCTCATAGGCGGCAATCCAGGACGACGCCTTCATGTCGCCCTTGCGGATCATCGCGCCCGCCCGCATCGACGTGTGCATCTCGTCGCCGGTGCGATCGAGGAAGCCGGTGTTGATGAAGACGATACGGTCGCGCACCGCATGGATGCAGGCCGCCAGATTGGCGGACGTGCGCCGTTCCTCGTCCATCACGCCAACCTTCAGCGTGTGGCGCGCCATCCCCAGCAGATTCTCGACCGCATCGAAGAGATCGTTGGTGAAGGCGACCTCGGCGGGGCCGTGCATCTTGGGCTTGACGATATAGACCGATCCGACGCGACTGTTGCCTGACCGGCCCTCCCGCTTCAGGTCGTGCAACGCCAGCAGGCTGGTGACGATGCTGTCGAGGATACCCTCGGGCGCTTCGCTGCCGTCGGGCAACAGGATCGCCGGCGTCGTCATCAGATGGCCGACATTGCGCACGAACAGGAGGCTGCGGCCGGGCAGAGTGAAGCTGGAGCCGTCGAGCGCAACATAGTCCCGATCCGCGTTGAGGCGGCGGGTCATCGTCCTGCCGCCCTTCTCGAAGCTTTCCTCCAGATTGCCCTGCATCAGGCCCAGCCAGTTGGCGTAGGCGGCGACTTTGTCCTCGGCATCGACGGCGGCGATCGAATCCTCCAGATCGACGATGGAGGTCAGCGCCGATTCCAGTATCACGTCGGCGATGCCGGCCGGGTCGGTCGCGCCGATCGCACTTTGCCGGTCGATCACGATTTCGATATGCAATCCGTTGTTCTTCAAGAGGCTATTGTCGCCATTGCGACCCACCAGCTGTTCGGGATTGGCAAGCTCCGGCGTGCCGCCCGTCCAGTCCGCCCAGCTGCCCGAGGCCAACGGCACGCTGCGGTCGAGGAACGCCTTGGCCCAGGCGATCACCTCGGCGCCGCGCGCTACGTCATACCCGCCCCCCGATGGAAGCGAACCCAGCGCATCCGTGCCGTAGAGCGCATCATAGAGGCTGCCCCAGCGCGCATTGGCGGCGTTCAGCACGAAGCGCGCGTTCAGCACCGGCACGACGAGTTGCGGTCCGGCACTGGTCGCGATCTCGTCATCGACATGGGTCGTGCCCACGGTGAACGGCGCCGGCTCCGGGACCAGATAGCCTATTTCGCGCAGGAAAGCCTGATAGGCGGCGCCGTCCACCGGCTGACCAGCCCGTTCCTGATGCCAGGCGTCGATGACGGACTGCAGCCGGTCGCGCTCGGCCAGCAAGGCGCGATTGCGCGGCGCGAAGTCGGCGAAGATCGACGCGGCTCCCTGCCAGAAGCTGTCCGCGTTCAGCCCGGTGCCGGGCAGCGCCCGCTCGTCGATGAAACGCGCCAAGCTCTCGTCCACGCGCAAGCCGGCTTTGTCGATGGTCGTCGCCATTCTGTCACTCCCTTAGAATCGGGGGAGCCTTAGCGAAGTTGTATTCGTAACGGTAGGGGGCGTGATAACGCATCCCCCAAGCGGGACCGTTACCCGCGCGACGGGAGCGCCGCGACGCAGATGCCCGCCAGGATCAGCATCATGCCCCAGACATGATAGCCATGCAGCGCCTCCCCCAGCAAAAGGGCGGCAAGCAGGCTCCCGAACAGCGGCATGAGCGAAATCGTCTGCCCCGCCCGCCCCGCGCCGATCGCCTGCACGGCGGCATTGTAGAGGAGATAGGCGACCAGTGACGGGAGGATCGCGACATAGGCAATCGCCGCGATGACCTTGCCGTTCCACGTCATCGCCGCGATGGCCTCCGCCTCCGTCGCGGCGAGCGGCGCCATGACGATGATGCCGATCACGAAGGTGACGACCAGAAAGGACCAGGGATTGCAGTCAGGTCGGGTTCGCAACAGGCTGGTATAAGCCGCCCAGCATATGACGCCGCCAAGGATAAGCAGGTCGCCGTAATTATAGTCCAGATCAAGGATGGCGCCGGGCGCGCCACGAAGCACGATGTAGAACACGCCGGCGGTTGACAGGATGACCCCGCAAAGCTGCCAAGCCGTAGCGCGCATCCCGAAATTCAGTCGATTGAACAGCAACACAAGTGCCGGAATGGCGGCCAGCAGCAACAGTCCGTTAGTCGCCGTGGTTTGGTGCAGTCCCGAATAAACGAAGGCATTGAACGCAGCGACCCCGGTCAGCCCCAGAATCAGCAGCGGTCGCCACCCGGCGAGCAGAGCGGATCGATCCGCCAGCACATGCCGCCATGCGAAGGGCAAGGCGACCAGGGCAGCGCCCGTCCAGCGCAAGAAGGCAAGTGTGAACGGCGGTATGTCTGACCGCACCGCTCGCCCCACGATCATATTGCCTGCCCATAACAGCATAACCAGCGCCAGCATCGCGTAGGAACGCCATGCCGCCGGATGTGCGGCGGTGTGCGCTTTGGCCATGGCGCTCAATATCGCTCGCTGCGGGGTCGATGCAACGAGGCTATTTGGTGAGTTTGTCGATCTTGGAGTTGAGCGCGGCCAGTTGCGCCTTCAGTTCGGCCACTTCCTGCGCGGTTTGGACGCCCTCAGCGGCGGTTTCCTCCGTCGCAGCAGGGGCTGCGCTCATCGGCCCGCGCGGCCCCTTGAACGCCAGAGCGGCGGCGTTGAACATTTCCATGTTCCGCTTCGCGATCTCGGCGAACGGGCCGCCGGCAAAGGCGCCTTCCATGGCCTGCTGGAACTGCATCTGGTTCTTGCGGAAAGCATCCATGCTGGCTTCCAGATATTGCGGAACAAGCGATTGCATCGAATTGCCGTAGAGCGAGATCAACTGGCGCAGGAAGCTGACAGGCAGCATGTTCTCGCCACGCTGCTCTTCCTCCATGATGATCTGCGTCAGGACATTATGGGTGATGTCCTCGCCGGATTTGGCATCGACGACCACGAAATCCCGGCCCTCCCGGGTCATCTGCGACAACAGGTCCAGCGTTATGTAGCTTGACGTTTCCGTGTCATAGAGACGCCGATTGGCGTATTTTTTGATGATGACCGTACCCGTGCCATCACTATCCTTAGGCTTCACCATGACAAACCCTCCGACCCCGTTCTCGCACACCCTATCATTGTCAAATGCCGCACCGCAACACGGGCCGCGTCCACTTCCGCTCTTTTTGAGCATTTTGTGGCGAGAAACCGAGGGTGACGCCGATTTTCGCGAGCGCGCATTCGCGGGTTTGCGGCGGTTTCAGCAGGCGGAACGCCCGCGTCATGACCGACCCATCGACATTGTTGCCACACAGGGCAGGGCGCGACTGCTCCATTATGACGCACTTCCCGGGCGGCCCGCGGGCTCAGCAAACGAGCGGGTGCCGATTCTGTTCATGCCCTCGCTCATCAACTCTCCCGATGTCCTTGATATTTCGCCGGACAACAGCCTGCTCCGCTATCTCGCCGCGCGGGGGCATGACATTTATCAAATCGACTGGGGATCGCCCGGACTGACGGACGCGCAGCAGGACATCGGCGGCTATGCAACCGAATTGCTCCTGCCGCTGATCTCACGGCTTTCCCGTCCACCCATACTCGTCGGCTATTGCCTCGGTGGCACCATTGCCATTGCCGCTGCCTCGCTGATTCCCTGTACGGCGCTGGCGACGATCGCCGCGCCCTGGTTCTTCCGCGCATATCCCGAGTCCTTTCGCAACGGAACGCATCAGGCCTGGATGCAGGCCGAACCTGTCTGTCGCAACCTGGGCGTCATGCCGATGGAGGTCTTGCAGGCAGGATTCTGGTCGCTCGATCCGCGCCGCACCATCGCCAAATATGCCGACCTCGCGGATATGGCGGACGACAATCCCCGCCTGGCGTCCTTCCTCCTTCTCGAAGACTGGGTGAACGAGGGCGCACCGATGACGCTGGCGGCGGGTCATGACCTGATCGAGCATTTCTACGGCGCGGACAAGCCCGGCAACGGCCAGTGGATCGTGCAGGGGCGGACGATCGACCCCGCCGCCCTGCCCTTCCCGACCCTGGCCGTCTCCTCCACCACCGACAGGATCGTGCCGGACGCCGCGCGTCCCCCCGCCACCCAGACCATCCGTCTCGATCTCGGCCATGTCGGCATGATCGTCGGCCGGTCGGCGCGGCAGAAGTTGTGGGAGCCGTTGTCGGCTTGGCTATCTGCACAGGGAGGCTGATGGTAGAGCGGACAGAGGCAACCGAATCAGGAGCGGAGGCATCATGACCGACATCGTAATCGTCGCAGCCAAGCGGACCCCGGTGGGCAGCTTCATGGGATCCTTCGCCGCGACGCCGGCGCATGAACTGGGCCGCATCGCCATCGAGGCCGCACTGGCGCAGGCGGGCATCGCGCCAGCCGATGTCTCGGAGGTTATTCTGGGCCAGGTGCTGACCGCCGCCCAGGGCCAGAACCCCGCTCGTCAGGCCGCGATCCACGCTGGCATCCCCAATGATCGCACCGCCTTCTGCATCAACCAGGTCTGCGGGTCGGGCCTCCGCTCGGTGGCGCTGGCCGCGCAGTCGGTGGCGCATGGCGATGCCGACATCGTCGTCGCGGGCGGGCAGGAAAGCATGTCGCTTTCGGTCCATGCGCGCGCCATGCGTACCCCCACCAAAATGGGTAACGCCTCCCTCGTCGATACCATGGTCCTCGATGGGCTGACGGATGCGTTCAACAATTATCACATGGGTATAACCGCCGAAAACCTCGCGGAAAAATATCAGATCGGCCGCGACGCGCAGGATGCGTTCGCGGTTTCCAGCCAGAACAAGGCGGAGGCCGCGCGCGCTGCCGGTCGCTTCGCGGACGAGATCGCGCCGGTGACGATCAAGGGCCGCAAGGGCGACACCGTCGTCAGCGCGGACGAATATATCCGCGACGGCGCGACCATCGAAGCGATGCAGGCGCTGAAACCCGCGTTCAAGAAGGACGGGACGGTGACGGCGGGCAACGCCAGCGGCCTGAACGATGGCGCAGCCGCGATCATCGTGATGACCGCAGACGAGGCCGCCCGGCGCGGCGCGACGGTGCTCGCCCGCATCGCCTCTTTCGGCACCTGCGGCGTCGATCCGGCGATCATGGGCATCGGCGCGGCCTTCGCGTCCAAAAAGGCTCTGGCGAAGGCAGGCTGGTCCGCTTCCGACCTCGACCTGATCGAGGCGAACGAGGCATTCGCGGCGCAGGCGCTGGCGGTGAGCCAGGAAATGGGCTGGGACGCGGACAAGGTCAACGTCAACGGTGGCGCGATCGCGATCGGCCATCCCATCGGCGCGTCGGGCGCGCGCGTGCTGACGACCCTGCTTTACGAAATGGGTCGGCGCGACGTGAAGAGGGGCCTCGCTACACTCTGCGTCGGTGGCGGCATGGGCGTGGCGATGTGTCTGGAGCGCTAAGCGCCTCTTAGCTCCAGCGCCGCTCGAACCGGCTGCCCATCCCGGTGAGCAGCTCATATTGCGACAGGCCCGACACCATCGACGCCTGTGACAGGTCGAAGGCGATCTCCACCCAATCGCCTTCGGCCAGGCTCTTGCGCTCTTCCACATCCACGACGATCAGGTCCATCGACACGCGGCCCATCACGGGCAGCACCGATCCATCGTCGGCGGTGCAATAGCCCGAGTTGGAGAAGCCGCGCAGATAGCCGTCGGCATAACCGATGTTCAGCACCGCCGCCTCGCGCTGGCGATCGGCCGAGTAGGTGGCGCCATAGCCCACCGATTCGCCGCCCCGGACGGTGCGCCGCTGGAGAATCTGCACACGGGGACGCACGACCTGCTGGATCGAAAACTCCGCCTCCATGCAGGACGACCCGCCATAGATGGACAGGCCAGGCCGGGTCAGGTCGAACATATATTTCTCGCCGAGAAAAATGCCCGCGCTGTTGGCGAGGCTCAGTCGCTTTGCCCCCGTCTTCTTGCCCAGCGAGCCGAAGATCATCGCCTGCACCGCGTTGAGCGGATGCTCCTCGTCCGCGCAGGCGAGGTGGCTCATCGCGATGTCCACGTCCAGCCCCTCGAACAGGGACGCCTTGACGTCATTGGCGTCGAGGCCGAGGCGGTTCATGCCTGTGTCGATCATGACATGGCACCGACCGCCGCCTGCCTCCCGCCAGCGCTTGATCTGCTCGGGCGAGTTCAGCACCGGCGCTGCGTCGAGGCTCGTGGCGATCGCCATATCCTCTTCCCGCACACCATGGAGCACGGCCAGCCGCGCCTCCCCGATATGCGGGCGAATTGCCACCGCCTCCGCCCAGGTGGCGACGAAGAAGTCGCGGCAGCCGACGGCTTTGAGATGATGCACCACCTCGACCGCGCCCAGCCCATATCCGTTCGCCTTCACGGCCGCACCGCACGTCGCCTCGCCGCTGCGCATCGCCAGCAGGCGCCAGTTGTTACGGAGTGCAATGGAGTCGAGCGCAAGGACGAGCGGCGCGGGCGGTGGCAGCATCATAGGCGTCTATCTCAGGCGGCAGAAGGGAGGGGAGCGTCGAAGGACTCGGGCTTTTCCCGTAGTCCCCACAGCGCGACGATCAGGGCGACCGCGACGACGCCGATGGTGTACCACAGCCCGGCATAGGGATCGCCGGTGCGCGCCACGATATAGCCCGATATCAGCGGCAGAAAACCGCCGAAATAGCCCGTGCCGATATGATAGGGGATCGACAGCGAACTGTAGCGGATAGCCGGTGGGAACATCTCCGCCAGCAAGGCCGCGACGGGGCCATAGGTAAAACCCGATAGCGCGGACAGGGAGAGCAGGCAGAGCATGATCTGCGCGATCTGCCCCGGTCCGGGGATATGCCGATCGAAGTCATAACCGGCCGCCTCAAGCTGCGGCTTCAGGGCGGTGACATCCGCGACGGCCGCCGGCTTTTCCCCGATGGCGATGACAGGCATGGCGTCGCCCGACTGGGGCGTCGCCGGTTTTGCGAGGGTGTAATGCACCCCAAGCTTCGTGAGTTCGCCCAATGTCCGGCCGCAGGCGGTCTTCTGCTTGTCGGCAAAGGGATCGAACGCGCACTCATCCGCATAGACGGTCACGGGTGCGCGCCGGGCGGCTTCCGCCTGACCCGGATTGGCCGCCTGACCCATGATCCAATAGATGGGAAAGAGAAGGAGAAGCGTCAGCGCATAACCGATCACCACGGGCTTCTTGCGGCCGAACTTGTCCGAGACATGACCCGCGAAAAGGAAGAAGACCATGCCGATGGCCGACGATACGCCGACGATCACTTCCGCCGCGGTCTCGTCCAACCGCATCGGCCCCTTGAGGAAGGAGAGGCTGGTGAAGGTGGTCGTGTACCAGATCACCGTCAGCCCCGCCGCGACCCCGAACAGCGCGACGAAGATGCGCTTCCTGTTGCCGGGGAAGGTGAAGCTTTCCTTGATGGGATTGTTGCTGATCGTGCCGGCCGCCTTCATCGCCTTGAAAACCGGGCTCTCGTTGAGCTTGAGCCGCATCCACAGCGAAATGGCGAGCAGGAACAGGGAGAGGATGAAGGGCAGCCGCCATGCCCAGGCCGCCCACGCCTCCGCAGAGACGCTGGCCTTGCAACTCAGCACGACGATCAGGCTGAGCACGAAGCCGCCGACGACGCTGGCCTGGATATAGCTGGAATAATAGCCCGAGCGTTTTGCCGGCGCATGTTCGACCACATAGATGGCCGCGCCGCCATATTCGCCGCCCAGCGCCAGTCCCTGCGCGACGCGCAACAGGATGACGAGGATCGGCGCCGCGATGCCGATCGTTCCCGCAGAGGGGATGAGGCCGACGCCGGCGGTGGCGATGCCCATGATGATGACCGTCATCAGGAAGGTATATTTGCGGCCCAGCCTGTCACCCAGATAGCCAAACAGCACCGCGCCCAGCGGACGGAAGCCAAAGCCGACCGCAAAACCCGCCCAGACCAGCAGGATTTGCAGCGTGGGATTGTCGGCGGGGAAAAAGCTCTTGCCGATGATGCCGGCCAGTGTGCCGTAGATGAAGAAATCATACCATTCGAAGATGGTGCCGGCGGAAGACGCAGCGATGACCAGCCGCATGTCGCTGGCCTTGATGTCTCCCTGGCCCGACGCTGCCGCGGCACTGCTCGCCATCTATCCCTGTCCCCAAAAACCCGAAAATCGGCTCTGCATCCATGGGTAGAGCAACGCAAGGCTTTTAGGAAAGGAGGGGTTAAGGATGAATGAGCGGGGATTCCGGAAAGAACAGGGCGCGGGTCTTCAGAACAGGCGCGAGCCGTTCGGCACCGCCTTGTCGGGCGCGAACAGTGTCACTGCGCCCGCTTCATCCGCAAAGCCAAGCGTCAGTACTTCCGATAGGAACTTGCCGATCTGCCGGCGCGGGAAATTGACAACCGCCGCGACCTGACGACCCGGCAGTCGGGCGATGTCGTAATTTTCGGTGATCTGCGCGCTGCTCCTGCGCGCGCCGATGCCGGGGCCGAAGTCGATGAGGAGCTTGATCGCGGGCTTGCGCGCCTCCGGGAAGGGCTTGGCCGACAGGATCGTGCCGATGCGGATATCGACCTTCAGGAAATCGTCGAAGGTGATTTCGGGTTCGGCCGGCGCGGCGGGATCATGGTCCAGGTGCATGGACATCCGGATAGCAGAATGGGGGAACCGGGGAAGGCCCTGTGCCACCCTCCCCGGTTTCGTCCCTCATTCCAGTTCGAGTATGATCGCGTCGACGGCCAGGCTTTCGCCCGCCTTGGCGTTCACCGACTTGACCGTGCCGGTCTTCTCGGCGCGCAGGATATTCTCCATCTTCATCGCCTCGATCACCGCCAGCGGCTGACCGGCCTCGACCTTGTCCCCCTCGCCCACGTTCAGCGACACGAGCAGGCCCGGCATCGGACAGATGAGGAAGCGCGAGAGGTCCGGCGGGATCTTCTCGATCATGTGCGCGGCATAGGGCGCGACATGGGCGGGCAGCACGCGGATATTGTGGATCGCGCCGCGCGTGGTCAGCTTCCAGCCGCCCCGGATGGCGGCGACCTTTACCGCCAGTTCCTCATCGTCGAACTGCGCCAGGATCAGGCGATCGCCCGGCACATAGTCGAGCGACAGCGACACCGCCGCGCCGTCCACCGTGACGCCGTCCTCATCGATGACGACATCATGCACCGCATCGCCGATCTTCGCCTGCCAGCCCTTCGGCGCGGCGAGCGGCGTACCCAACTGGCCGTCGATGTGCAGCGCGCGATCGGCCTGCGACTTCGCCACGAAGGCCGCGACGGCCGCCAGCTTGGTGGTCAGTCCGTCTGCCAGCGCCGCGCCGTGGAAGCCCTCCGGGAACTCCTCCGCGATGAAGCCGGTGGTGATATTGCCGCTGCGGAAACGCGGGTGCTGCATCAGCGCCGATAGAAAGTCGATATTATGGCCCAGCC
>Ga0068853_100000227_pt1 | contig 39895 bp, 37 predicted proteins | sample KBSCornC32_FD_65655 | JGI IMG/M metagenome (GOLD analysis project Ga0068853, IMG submission 65655) | Corn rhizosphere microbial communities from Kellogg Biological Station, Michigan, USA - KBS Corn C3-2 | ecosystem: Host-associated > Plants > Roots > Rhizosphere > Soil ... | reverse complement strand
TACCTTCTCCTTCAGCCGCGATACGTCGCCGAGCGTGTTGAACTCCGCATGCACGAATTTTCCGCCGGCAGCGAAGAAATCGCCGAGCAGCGTGTGACCCAGATCGGCGATGTTGAACTGCAGTTGCGAATTGTGCCGGACATCGGACGTTGCGGGGAACGATGTCGATCCCGGCGGTAGCTCCGTGCTATGCGCGGCGATATCGACGATGCGGTCGCTGTAGCTTGCAAACTCCAGCGGCGATGGCGGGTGTTGCGTGGCATGCGTGCCGCCACTCAGGAAATAGCGGTCGGTGAATTCCACCGGCGTGCCAGGAAGGCCGAGATAACGGCGATAGGTGTGAAACGAGATGCGCGCCATCTGTTCCCACAGCGCGGGAAAGTCCGGAGACACTTTATCAGAGAGTACGATCCGGGAATCCGGCGTCCAGCTTCCGGTCGCGCGCGCGGAGCGCGTGTCGGGCAGCATGTCGCGCGCGTAGATCGTGACCTGCGCGCCCGCCTGCTGCGCCGTGATCGCGGCGGTGATGCCGAGCGCACCGCAGCCGATGATGGCGATCTCCTTCGGGCTCGACTGCATCGCCTTGCCGACGACGACATGCGCCGAACCCCACGACAGCGACCAGCCGCTGCCGCCGTGGCCGTAATTGTGCACGACGAGTTTGTGACCGACGGTCTCCGCATCCAGACGCGGACCCTGTGCACGGAACGGGCGCAGACAGACGGTGATGTCGAAGAGGCGATTCACGCTCGCGCGGATCGGTGCGAGTTGAATCTTTGGCGCGGCAGGCGCAGGCGCCGCAGCGGTCGCACAACCGGCAAGTCCGAGAAGGCCAAAGCTCGCAGAGGCCTGAATCAAATGCCGGCGGTCGAGGTTGGCGATCATGTGCTCAGCATACACGAGTTCCGGTTTGCGGCGCGTTCGAAGTGCCGATGAAGAGTCCTGAGCCTATGGAAGGGCGTGGCGAATTGATGGCAGCGGTGGCTCGAAAATTCTGCCGTGAGACGCCGGCAGGAAATCCGCGCTATGAAAGGCCGTCCTGAACGCGTGACGTCCTTAAGTCGGCCGCGACATCTTCGCGACCGTTCTTCAAAAACCAGCTTGCCATCTGTTCTGTCGATCGCGGCGTGAGGAATCTGACCGATGCTTTCATGCGCTCATAGGCCAACACAGCAAGCGCAACATCGCCGGTCGCCATCGCAGATTGGATAAGGCCAAGCCAGGCAGAGCGGGACTTGAACCTCGGCTGGCAGACGGCATCCAACAGATCGTAAGCCTGGTGGGCGTTGCCTTGCGCGATCATGGCCCGGCTTTTCACGACAAGAGCCGCCATGGAATCGTCATCGTGGAGCAACGCCAGCGTTTGCGCGGGATCGGTTTCGGCCAGAAGCTGCGCCTGTTCCAGGACCGTTCCCTCATCGTCCGAACTTCCGGTGGTGAAGGCGGAAATCATGCGTTGCACATTGAACGCGACAAGGTCGTCATTCGTGTGAACCAGATCGTCCCGCCACGCCAATTTGCGGTCGCTGAGCGTGAAGGATTCAAAGCTCGGAAAATAGGTCACGAAATCGTGCCGGACGACGGCTTCTTCGGCGGCGGTCCGGAGCACCGATTTTGAATAACTGTTCGCCAGCATCACATCCATTGGGCGATGCGTGCTCATCAGCGGAACTGGAGACACCGTCAGCAGGACGCGCATCCCGGGCGCTTCGCGATGCAGAATGGCAAGCGCGTCGGCCAGATATTTGTAGGCGTCGTCATAGGACAGAACGTGAAGCTCGAAACGCTCCGGCTCTGCAGCAATCATGGACGGGCGCGGCGCCACATTCACGTAGAACCCGCTTTTGGTATCGAACCACGTCTCAGCAAGCCCGAGCGTCATGATGCACACGTCGCAGCCCGCCGCCTCTCTATAGGCCGCGGTAAGTGCGCGGCGGCGCGCAACGACAATGTCCCTCGGTTCGGGTCTGCGCGATGGCATGATGTTGATGTCGGCGAACTTGCCCGGCGCGATTTCGACGATGTTGATGTCCGGATCGAACGGCTCGTCTCCGAACGCCCATGCGATCTCGTTGTAGATGCTCGGTGTGCCGAAATTGTTGAGAAGCGCGAGATCCTGACCGGCGAACTCCGGAAGCTGCAGCAGATCGCGCGCCGGGATGACGAACCCTCTGCTTTGCAACGCCGTCTCCACGTTGCGCGCAAAGCACGAGCCGACGGTGAAAATGCGTTGCCCCGGTTGGAGTCGAAACGGCGCATCGAAGAGGGGCTTTGCGATCGGTTCGACGCGATTGGGGCGCCCGCGCTCGCCCCATAGGGCGCCCTTATTGCCCTTGCGTATCTCGATAGCCTTCGCAGCAGGGATGGAAACAAGGGGCCTTGGCATGCCCCAAAAGTCATACCACCTGACGCAGCATTGCAAGGAGGATCAAGGTCGCGGAGCCCTGGATCAGACGTCGCCGGTCGAGCGTTTGCTGCATGGATTAGCGCGGCGGACCGCCCATGAAATCCATCTTGCCGATTTCCACACCGACATGGCGCAGGATCGAATAGGTGGTGGTGGCATGGAAGAAGAAATTCGGCAGCGAGAAGCCGAGCAGATATTGCTGACCCTTGAACGTCATGTCCCCTCGCGGCGTCTTCATCACGATGTCGCGGCCTTCACTGCCGTCGATCTGCTCCGGCTTGAAGCTCTGCACATGCGCGATGGCTTTCTCGATGCGAGTCTTGAGTTCGGAAAATGTCGTTTCTGTGTCGGGAAACGGCGGCGGCTCTGTGCCCGCAAGACGCGAGATGCCGCGCACGGCCTGATCGGTGAAGATCTGCACCTGCTTCACCAGCGGATGCATGTCGGGATAAAGCCGCGCCTGCAGCAGCGACGCGGGATCGATCTTGCGCGCTTCCGCGAACGCGGCGCCCTTGTCGAGAACCTTCGACGTGGCGTTCAGATATTGCACATAGACAGGCACGCTCGCCTGATACATCGAGATCGTCATGACCACTCCTTGAACTGTTTTTATAGTGAGCGGTCAGGTTAAGCGCATTGCGGTCGCTTCTTCCAGTTCGGCGATGGCCTGCGGACCGGTTTCGACGCGAATAGTGATCATCCCCATCGCGCGTGCGGGTTTAAGATTGCCGCCGAGATCGTCGAGATAGACACATTCTTCCGGCGCCACCGATAACGCCTCGCACATCATCTGATAGATGCGCGGATCGGGCTTGCGCAAACCCACTTTCGACGATTCGATCATGTGATCGAACATGTCGATAATTTCACGACGATAGAGATTGTCCGGCTTGTCCGCGCCGATGGCCTGCATCGACGGCACATTGTTGGTGATGCAGCCGGTTTTGAATTTGGTCTTGATGCGGCGAAGCGCTTCCACCATCTCCGGCCTTATGTCGCCGGCGAGCAGCGGAATGACATCGCGTCCCGGCAGATCGAAGCCCATCGCCTTCGCTTCCGCCGCGAACAATTTGTCGAAGCCGTCGAGATCGACCTCTGCGCGTTCAAACTTCGCCCAGGCGTTTTCGAGATGGTTGGTCGAGTTGATCTTGCGGATGAGATTGTCGGGAAAGCCGCGCTCGCGCTCATAACGGTTGAACGCCTCGAACGGCGAAGACGTGAACACCCCGCCGAAATCGAAAACCACCGCTTTGATCATGGGCTTTGCCTTTGAGACTTGCGCCGATCAAGCAGCCGCGCCCTAATCGGTCAAGAGGAACGCATTGATGACGGAACGGCAGCCTTACACACCGGCGGAAAGCAGCGGCACTGCGCCTGCGCGCGGGCGGCTGAAGGGCAAACGCATCCTTGTCGTCGGCGGCGGGCAGATGGATATCGGCGAGGACGACACGCCCATCGGCAATGGCCGCGCGATGAGCGTGCTGTTTGCGCGTGAGGGTGCGAACGTGGCGGTCGCGGATCGCGATGCCAAGGCTGCGGATGCGACCGTCGCGCTGTGCGAGGGCCGTGCGTTCGCGATCACCGCCGATGTCACGAAAGACTCCGACATCGCGCGCATGGTCGAGGAGAGCACCGCAAAACTCGGCGGTCTCGACGGGGTAGTGTTGAACGTCGGCATTGGTGCGGGTGGACCGTGGCTCGAAGGCACGACGCGCGAAAGCTGGGACAAGGTGTTCGCGATCAATCTCACCAGCCACATGCTGACGGTGAAGGCCGCGCTGCCGCGTTTGAGCGAAGGCGCGAGCATCGTCTTTATATCCTCCATCGCTGGGCTCACCGCGGGCAGCCGCCTGCCCGCTTATGATGCGTCGAAATCCGCGCTGTTCGGGTTGTGCCGGCATGTTGCGTTCGAGGGCGCGCGCCGTGGCATCCGCGCGAACGTTATCGCGCCGGGTTTGATGGATACATCGATTGGTCGCCTCGCCTCGCGCGGACGGCCGAACCGCACCTCGACAAACATTCCGCTTGGCCGTCAGGGCACGGGCTGGGAGACGGCCTATGCCGCGTTGTTCTTGGTCTCGGATGAAAGCGCCTACATCACCGCGCAAACCCTCGCGGTCGATGGCGGGCTCAGCGGATTGTAGAAATTGAAAAAGGAAACGCCATGACACTCATCGTCTACGAACATCCGCTTTCGCCCTACGCGCAGAAGGTCAAAATCGCGCTCGACGAAAAGGGCATCGCCTATGAGGCGAAGATGCCGGTCGCGATCGGCAGCGGGCAGCCGGATCGCGAATTCCTGCGCTCCAATCCGCGCGGCGAGGTGCCGTCGCTGATCGACGGCGAGGTCGCGATCTTCGATTCGACCATCATCCTCGAATACATCGAGGACAAATGGCCCACGCCCGCGCTGTTGCCGAAGGATCCGGTGAAGCGCGCGCAACTGCGCACCATCGAGGACGTGATGGACACGTCGTTCGAGCCGATTAATTGGGGCCTTGGCGAGATCAAATGGTTCAAGCGCGCGGAAGGCGAGCGCGCCCGCACGCTGGAAGCGCGCGCGTCGAACCAGGCACGCGGAATCTACGAGTGGCTGACGCGGCAGCTCGGCGATGCGCAATGGTTCGGTGGCGATACGTTTGGGCTCGGCGATCTGTCGGTGGTGCCGTATCTCAACGGCGCGCGCGGCAACGGCATCGGGCCGGATGAGAATTCGCCGCTCGGCCAATGGCTGAAGCGGGCCAATGCGCGGCTGTCGGTGCAAAAATCGGCGGGGGCCGCGGCGGCGGTCGTCACCTCGATGACGCAGGTCGATGCCGCGCTGAAGAGCGGCTTGTTCAAGCGCGAATACCGCGACCATCGTCTGGAATGGATGATCCGCTCCGGCGGCCTCGACGTCGTGCTTGAGGGAATCCAGAAGGACAACATCCGCTTTTCGAACGAGCTGCGCTGAACATGACCCACGAGATCATCTTCCATCACTATCCGACCTCACCGTTCTCCGAGAAGGTGCGCGTCGCGTTCGGGATCAAGCAGTTGGCGTGGCGCTCCGTCGAGCAGCCGGTGATCATGCCGAAGCCCGATCTCATTCCGCTGACCGGCGGCTATCGCAAGATTCCGGTGATGCAGATCGGCGCCGATGTTTATTGCGATACGCAGATCATCCTGCGCGAGCTGGAGCGGCGCTATCCGACGCCGTCGATCTTCCCTATCAAGAACGGTCTCGCCTATTCCATCGCGTTCTGGAGCGACAGGCTGTTCTTCATGCCCACCGTCGGCGTCGTGTTCAGCGAGATCGGCCACATGGTGCCGGAAGAATTCAAACAGGACCGCGCCAAGATGTCGGGCAGCACGTTCTCGACAGAAGCGATGGCGGCGGCAGCACCCTTCGCGAAGGACCAATGGCGCGCGCATGCGGACTTCGTCGCAGAGACACTGGAAGACGGCCGCGACTTCATGGGCGGAGCAAAGCCGGGTGCGGCGGATATCCACGCTTACATGAACTTCTGGTGGATCAGAGCAGCGCTGCCGCATCTCGCCGGTGGAATGATGGCGGAATTTCCGAAGGTCGAGGCTTGGCGCGCGCGCGTGTCCGCACTCGGTCACGGCAAACAGACGCCGATGGAACCGAAGGAAGCGCTCGCCGTCGCGAAGGCCGCAACATCGGATGCAAAGCCGGAAACCGACTCCGCCGATCCGCGCGGCTTCAAATCCGGCGACAAGGTCACCGTCTCCGCCGACGATTACGGCCGCGATCCCATCGCGGGCGAGATCGTGTTCAGCAACCGCCATGAGATCGCGATCAAGCGCAGCGCACCGGAAGTGGGAGAGGTCGTTGTGCATTTCCCGCGCGCGGGATTTGCCGTCGCGAAAGCCTGATTAGCTGAACGTCGGCCCGAACTCGGCCGCGGACAGAACGGTGTTGAGCGCGCCGTCGTCGCCAACCAGTGGTGCCATGAGATACTCGCCGGTGATGAAGCCCTTGCCGGCGGTTTCGGAACGGCTGACGAAGCGCAATGGCACCCGCGTCGCGAGCGTGGCATTCGGTGCGGCATACCAGCGTTTCAGGAACTTCGCCGGAATGACCTCGTCAAAGAATTTGCCGTTGTAGCTGCCCATGACCGACGTGAACTTCGCGCCCATCACGCGCACGCGCCAGCGTTCGTGCCCGTCGAGTTCCGTCAGGCGTTCGTAGATCGCGATATCGCTCAGATGCGTGCGCAGTTTTTGCGGCGTCAGGTCCTTGCGCAACGGGATCGCGCTTTCGTGGGATGCACCGCGCCAGATCGCCAGCAGCGTGTTGAGCTTCGCGCTCGCGAAATTCAGATCTGCGAAGCAGATCGAGTGCCAGCCTTCCAAATCGGCGAGCGCGTTGTATGCACCGGCGGGATCGTGCGGCGGGGGTCTGTCCATTCCGCATTGATACCCTGCAAGGGGTCGAGAAACCGTAAATGCCAGTTCCGGTTGCGGAACCTAGGCCAGCGGTGAATGCGCGGCATCCTTATGGCCGACATAAGTCGCGGCCAGCACCATCGGCTGATCGGGAATTTCTTCGGCCAAGGGTGCCGCAAAGAATTCGCCCTTGAGAAAATCGTTCGTCTGCGTGCGGTAGTAATTGATGAAGCGCAGCGGCGCGCCGTAACGGATGGTCGTGTCGAAACACGCGAGCCAGTTCTGCAGCAGCGCGGGCGAGACCGTCTCATCCAGCCAGCGTCCCGTATGTTCGCCGAACAATTGCGTGAGGCCGGAACCGAACAGGCGGAAGCGATATCGCCACACGCCTTTCTGTCCGATCCGCTCAAGCATGAAGACGTGTCTGACGAAAGGCTGAAGCGCGCGCAGATCGAACGCCGCGCGCGGCGGCAGTTTGCCATTCGCCTTCGAATGCCAGAGTTCGCTCAGCGCTTTCAGTTCGGGTCCGTCGAACTCTTTGGAGGGATCGCAGCGATAGGGCCAGCCGGACAACTCGGCGTGCGCGTTGAGGGCGGCGGGCAAGCCGCTCATCTGCCGGCGATCCAGCGTCAGCGCTTGTGCTAGGGCCATGATTTTCCCCTCGCCTGCACTATGCTCTGCCGTCATAAGCAAATCGTTAAGGGGCCGAGGTGATCGCGGATATTTTACAAGGGAAAGTTGAGGGCTTCGCCAAGGACGGCGTGATGCGCTTCAACGGAATTCCTTATGCGAAACCGCCGGTTGGCGCATTGCGCTGGCAGCCGGCCGAGGCTGCGGAGCCGTGGTCTGGCACGCGCGACGCATCGCGCTTCGGCAATATCGCGCCCCAGGTGCAGAGCGCGGCCGAAGCCCTGATCGGCGGCACGCCGGGCGAGCAGTCGGAAGACTGTCTCTATCTCAATGTCTGGACGTCATCGCTCACCGGCAAGCGGCCGGTGATGGTGTGGATTCACGGCGGCGCGTTCGTCACCGGCGCGGGCAGCCTCGGCACCTACAACGGCAAATACCTCGTCGCGCGTGGCGATGTGGTCGTGGTGACGATCAACTATCGCCTCGGCGCGCTCGGATTTTTGAACCTGCGCGATGCGACGGAGGGAAAACTTCCCGGCACCGGCACCGAAGGTCTCAGCGATCAGGTGATGGCGCTGCGCTGGGTAAAAGAGAACATCGCGTCGTTCGGTGGCGATCCGGACAACGTCACCATCTTCGGCGAATCCGCGGGCGGTATGAGTGTCGGCGCATTGCTGAGCATCGATGCGGCAAAGGGGCTTTTCCACAAAGCGATCACGCAATCGGGCGCGGGGCACATTGGCCGCAAACGCGAGTCGTCGGCGAAAGTGGCGAAGCTTGTGTTCGAAAAACTCGGCACGCACGATCCTGCGGCACTGATGGCATTGCCGCACACCGCGATCCTGAAAGCACAGGCCGAGATCATCGAAGAAGCGCGCAGCGGCGGCATGCCGTTCGCGCCGACGATCGATGAAGCGCTGCTGCCCGTGCGTCCGATCGAACGCATCCGTGCCGGTTCTGCGGCAGGCATCCCGATCCTCACCGGCACAACGATGGAGGAATGGAAGCTCTTCACCGCCGCGCGGCCGAAGATGCGGCTGATGGGTGCGGAAAAGCTGCGCCACTACACCACCAACCTCGTCGGCGAAGAACACGAAGCGTCTTTGCTCGCGGCCTATGAAGGCTCCGCGTTCGAACGCTGGAATGCGATCATGACCGATCATACCTTTGCCGTTCCCGCATCGCGGTTGCTGGAAGCCCAGAGCGCGCATGCGCCGACGTATATGTATCGCTTCGACTGGCGCTCACCGTTGCTCGGTGGTGTGCTGGGATCGTGCCATGCGCTGGAGCTCGGCCTCGTCTTCGGCACCTACAACGAAAAGCGCGCAGGTCTGTTCTTCGGCAGCGGCGCGAAGGCGGATGCGCTGTCGGCCGCAATGATGGATGCCTGGATCGCGTTCGTGCGCACCGGCGATCCCGGCTGGGCGCGCTACGACACCACGAAACGCGCGACGATGATCTTCGGCGACGGCGATCCGCATGTCGTCAATGCGCCGGATGATGTGCGGCGCGCGGCGTGGGATACGATCCCCGAAAGCAAGATCGGGCCTTAGTTCTCCAGCATCACCTTGCACTGATGCGAAGGCTTGCGGAGCGCTTCGAACGCAGGGGGCAGCTGATCGAGCGTGATGATGTCCGTGATCATGTGGCTGACGTCGATACGATCCGTTGCGATCATGCCGATGACGAAATCGAAATCGGCGGGGCGATAACCGAGCACGAATTGCAGGTTGATCTCTTTCATAATGCCGATCAGCGGCATGATCGTGTCGGGCTGCTGGCACACGCCGGCGACGACGATGCGCGCGTTGCGCGGCGCTTCCATCATCGCAGCCCCGATCATCCCCGGCGCGCCGACGCACTCGAAGATGATGTCTGCGCCCTTGCCCGCGATCTTCTCAACCTGTGGCGTCAGCGGCTGCGAGGGATCGACAGAATCGGTCGCACCGAACTTCGCGGCCATCGCGCGGCGCACTTCGGCGCGCTCGCTCACGATCACATGGCGGGCTCCTAAAAACTTCGCCCATAGCATCACGGCGAGACCGACGGGCCCCGCGCCGATCACCAGCACGGTCGCGCCGCGCTCCATCTTCGCCATGTCGACGGCGTGCAGGCCCACCGCTAGCGGCTCAACCAGCGCGCCTTCGCGGAACGACACGGAGTCGGGCAAACGGAACGCACCACTCGCGCCGATGCGCACATATTCCGCGTATGCGCCGGGGCTTGAGCCCAAGCCGATCGACAGGCCCTTCGCGCACACCGCCGCGCCGCCGCGGAAATTCGTGCACGGGCTCGCATCGCCACAGCAGATATAGGGAAAGCCCGCGACGCGATCGCCCGCCTTCCATTGCGATTTCGCGGCGCTTCCGACCTCGATGATCTCGCCCGCGAATTCGTGGCCCATGATGCTGCCGAGCGCGAGCGGCATGATCGAGGTCGGCTCGGTCATGTGCAGGTCCGATCCGCAGATGCCGCAATTCTTCACGCGCAGGAGCACGTCATGCGGGCCGGGAGTGGGATCGGGCGCATCCGTGATCACCAGAGGCTTCGACATTTCCTGAAAGATCGCGGCGCGCATGCATGACCCCTAGACAGACTGCGCGTGAGGTTATGTCATTGGTCCGGGACCGCAACGGGGAATCTCGATGACCGATCTTTACGCGACGGCACGGCAGATGCTGGCCGATCTGAACGCCAAGCGCATCTCCGCGCGCGAATTGCTGGACGCGCATGCCGCGCGCAACGACGCGCTCGTCAAATCGATCAACGCGGTGACCGTCACCGATCTCGACCGCGCAAAGAAAGACGCAGCCGCCATCGACGATGCGCGCGCGAAAGGCGCGAAGCTCGGCGCGCTCGCCGGCCTGCCGATGACGATCAAGGACGGCTTCGACGTCGAGGCCATGCCAGCGACCGCGGGCTTCCCGCCCTTTGCCGACCGGCCGAAGAATTGCGCCGATGCCGAACTCGTCTCGCGCACGCGCGCCGCCGGCGCGGTGATCTGGGGCAAGACGAACGTGCCGCTGATGCTCAGCGACTGGCAGAGCTACAACGCGATCTACGGCACGACGAACAATCCATACGATGTGACGCGCGTGCCAGGCGGATCGTCGGGCGGTGCGGCCGCAGCACTCGCCACCGGCATCACGCCGCTGGAGATCGGATCGGACATCGGCGGATCGCTGCGCACGCCGGCGAATTTCTGCGGCGTGACATCGCTGAAGCCCACCTGGGGCAAGCTGCCGATGCGCGGCCATGTTCCGCCGCCCCCGGGCTTTGAGGCCGAAGTCGATCTCGGCGTCGGCGGCCCGATGGCGCGCAACGTCGACGATCTGAAACTTCTCTGGAATGTGCTGAACAAGAGCCAGGAAACCCCGCGCCGCGACATCAAGGGCGCACGCGTCGCGGTGTGGGACGAAGACCCGATGCTGCCGCTGTCGCGCGATGTGAAAGACGGCGTCGCCCGCGCCGCCGGTGCGCTCGCGAAACAGGGCGCTAAGGTCGAGACCATCAAAGCGCCGGTCGATACGCGCGAGCTGATGGTGAATTACATCTGGCTTCTGAACTCCATCATCGGCGCGGGCTTTCCGGAAAGCGTCTTGAACGAGATGGCCAAGTCACGCGAGAGCGATCTGAAGGCTTTCGCCGCATCACGCGACCCGTGGAGCGCCGAGCTTTCCCGTCTCGCCGTCAATGCGCAGGCGAGCGAAGTGCTGGCCGCGCAACGCGCGCGCCAAGCGTTGAAAGATCAGATCGCCACATTCTTCAAATCCTACGACGCCATCGTGATGCCGATCACGCCGATCACGGCGTTCAAGCACGACCACAGCGAGCCGTTCCAGCTGCGCCGCATCGATGTCGACGGCGTGTCCGAGGGTTACGGCAAGATGCTCGGCTGGATTTCTCTCGCGACCGCGCTGCATCTGCCCGCACTCGCGGTACAGGCCGGACGCTCACCGTCCAACATGCCGACCGGCGTGCAGATCGTCGGCCCCGCAAACGGCGAAGATCGCCTGTTCGATTTCGCGGCGGCAGTAGAAGAAGGTGTCGGCGGGTTCAAAGCGCCGAGCGGTCTGTAACGGCGTTCAGTGTTTTAGCTTGAGCGTGAATATCGCGCCGTGTCCGTTGGCGCCGCCATTGCTCGTCGTGCCGTAGAACGTGCCGTCCGTGTAAAGCAGGCTGTAAGGGTTCGCGCCGTCGGTGCAATTCGCCTGACTGCAGAAGGAATAGATCACGGTTTCGGCGCCTGTGTTCGGGTCGAGCGCGAACACGGTGCCTTTGTTGAACGCGCCACCGGCATCGGTCGTGCCGTATAGCGTGCCGTTCACTTCGAGCAGTTTGGCGAAGGGGCTCGCGCCGTCGGCGCAACTCTGCTTGCTGCAAAACGCATGGAGCACCGTTTCCGTGCCGGTGTTTGGATCGAGCGAATACGCCGTGCCGCAGCCGAACGTGCCGCAGCCGGCGACATCGCCCGCATAAGTCGTGCCGTAGAGAAGCCCGTTGAACGCGATCAGACTCGACTCGGGATATTTCCCGTCACCGACGGCGCCGAAGGAATGCAGAACCGTGTGCGTGCCGGTTGCGGGATCGAGCGAATACGCGGTGCCGCACGCCTGTCCGTTGCCGCAGCCGATGGTGCCGCCGCCGACCGTTGTGCCGTAAAGAACGCCGTTCAGTTCGAGGGGCGCGGGATTGGGATTCGATCCGTCGGTGCAATTCTGCGCCGTGCAGAAAGAATAGAGCACCGTTTCCTTGCCCGTATTCACGTCGAGCGCATACGCCGTGCCGCAACTGGGACAGGGACTGAAATCGCCGGTGCCGCCGGTCTGCGTCGTCCCATAAAACTTGCCGCCCGCTTCCATGATACTCGTCGCGTGCGAGCCGTCCGGACAGTTGGGCTTGCTGCAAAAGAAATAGAGCACTTGCTCGGCGCCGGTGTCCGGATCGAGCGCAAACGCCACGCCGTCTTGGCTGCCGCCGAATCCTGTGCCGCCATCCATCGTCGTGCCGTACAGCGCGCCGTTCGCGTAGATCAGACTCGTCGGACGCCAGCCGTCGCGGCATTGCGATTTGCGGCAAAAATAATAGATCGTCTTTTCCGTGCCCGTCGCCGGATCGAGCGAAAACACCTGACCGCAGCATCCTCTGTTCGAGAGCGGCGGCCCGCCGCTGACGGACGTTCCATACAACACGCCATTTGCCGCGATCAGATTCGACGGCCCCAACCCATCCGCGCAACGCGACAGGCTGCAGAAGGAGTAGATGACTTTCTCGGAGGCGCTGGCCGCGGACGCGGCCTGTGCGAACGCCAACCCCATAAAGACAATCAATAGGGCGATAAAAGCAGGTCTCATTGCAGACGCTCAACCTGGCCAATTCTCGACATCAAGACCAACAACAATCTAATGTTGAACTGGTGTGATGGCGAGAGCGTTCATCCATGACTTTCCAATATTTTGGATATGGCTCGAATATGCTTTTCGAGAGGATTGCTAATCGTTGTCCTAGCGTTCGCCTCGTGGGCGCTGCCTATACTTCGAACTTTCGTTTGGCCTTTTCAAAGAAAAGCGATGACGGCTCTGGCAAGGCTACCTTAGTAGCATCTGTTGAAAAGCAGGATGTTGTGTATGGAGTGCTATTCAGCATCGCAACAGAAGAACGCGGCGCCTTCGACAGGGCGGAAGGGTTGGGAAACGGCTACGAGCGCACTGATAGGTTGCCCGTAATCTTGGTAGGAACCAATTCGGAAACGGTCGCAACTGCGTACATCGCTTCCCCGAGCGCTTGTGATGCATCTCGGGTTCCATACGATTGGTATCGTGATCTAGCTCTCGCTGGCGCTATCCAAAATGGCTTGCCAGGTCCTTATGTCCAAGAACTGCGAAAGGTCATTGCAATTCCGGATCCAAATCCAAAACGCGAGAGAAGACTGGAAGCTTTAGAGATTCTCAGGAAAGCGGGTTTCCGGGATGCATGAATTCACAGAATTGGTGCAGCGAAGTACCAGCTTCACGCTATCCGTGCTTCGCAAAGAGACAGAAAGACTTCAAGAGGCATTCGAGACAAGTGCCGCGACAACGTTGGTCAAGCAAGCGCAAATGATCCAGCTTCAAAAAGCTATCAGCGCAGTTGGCATCTTCTCGATTTTTGAAGCGATGTTACAAGATGGCTTGAAATGCACTGATGGATTTCTTGAAGCGGGCGACATTCTGAAGGCGGCGGGCCACGATGATTTGGCTGAAAGATTTGTTGACCTTCAAAAGGCAATCAATGTGCTCAAACACGGGAGGGGCCGCAGCTATGACACGCTGGTTCAAAAAGCGCATAAATTGCGGTTTAGAGTGAAACTTCCTGACGAAGCATTTTTCTTCGAAGGAGATATTTCGGAAATCTCCACTCTCATCGAAGTTGATGATGCGTTCGTGATCTATTGCGCTGAGATGATCTGGGATGTCTCAGCGGTGATCAGGGCTCAGCGCAAAGATTTCTCTTTTTGAGAGACTGGACGAAGGTTGGCATGTGAGTGCCGTTCGATAGCCCTATTTGCATAACGTCATACAGTTTCATGTCTTGAATGCTTGATCTCGACTTCCCATTTGCTGTGGTCCGGCGCGGAGAATTTTTTTTCGTCGAATCTGGGAGAAAGAGTGAGAAGAAATTCGCGGATTCGTGAAAGCAAATGCTCAGGGTCTATCGCAACCACAACATCTTGCGCGCTGTTGCATAAGCGCGTGAGGGATACCCCCCTCGAAAACATGAGGTTCAAATGGGCCCGGCTTCGCCGGGCGAGCGTGTTCGATAGGCAGGAGGGTACCCCTCCAGAAAGGTGAGGTTCGAATAGGTGCGGTGAGAGATTTTGTTGAGAAAGCGATTTCAAGTCTCAAGCGGTTGGGTACGGGCGCTTATCGAACACAAGAGCGGCGCGCGCTATCGCGGCGCAGCGAAGGAAGGCGAATATCGTTTTCGTATCGTTGGTTACCCGCCGCGCGCGGTATTCGAATTGCGATTTTGAATGAAAACACTTTGGCTTCTGTACAGCACTTACAGAACTTTTCGTTGGGGCAAGTGCGGCGCGCAACACGCCGCCCTGACTCCTGCCTGACAATATGTCATAAGGCGGCAACGCTATCGGACTGAAGGGAAACGCCATGACCATCAAGCTGCGCAACGGAATTTTCTTAGCCCCGTTCCATCCCGTCGATGAAGACCCGACGCTGTGCATTCAGCGCGATCTGGAGCTTGTCGATCATCTCGACCGGCTTGGCTACGACGAGGCGTGGATCGGCGAGCATCATTCCGCGGGCTTTGAGATCATCTCGTCGCCGGAACTGTTCATCGCCGCCGCCGCGGAGCGCACGCGCCGCATCAAGCTCGGCACCGGCGTCGTGTCGCTGCCCTATCACTCGCCGTTGATGGCGGCGAACCGCATCATCCAGCTCGATCATCAGACGCGCGGCCGCGTGATGTTCGGCGTTGGCCCCGGCCTGTTGCCGTCCGATGCGTTCTCGATGGGCATCGACCCGGCAACGCAACGCGACCGCATGGTCGAGGCGATCGAAGTCATCCTGCGTCTGTGGAAGGGCGAGCGCGTTACGCTGAAAACCGACTGGTTCAATCTTGTCGATGCGACGTGTCAGTTGAAGCCCTATACTTGGCCGCATCCGGAAATCGCGGTGGCGTCGTCGGTGACGCCGTCGGGCGGCAAGCTCGCGGGCCGTCACGGCTTCGGCATGCTGTGCGTGGCGGCGACACAGGCGGGCGGTTACGACGCGCTCGCCGTGAACTGGGCCGTCGCGAACAAGACAGCGGCCGAGAACGGCAAGACGATGGATCCGGAGAAGCTGCGTCTCGTCGGCCCGGTGCATATCGCCGAGACGCGCGAACAGGCGTTTGAGAACTGCAAATTCGGGTTCGACAAATGGCGCGATTATTTCTCCGGCATCTCAGCCGTTGCCGGCCGCGAAACGACGGAGAACCGTCCGATCGAGACACTGGTGCAGGAAGGCGTCGCCGTTGTCGGTACGCCGGACGATGCGATTGCGCAGATCAAGCGGTTGCAGGAGAAGCAGGGTGCGTTCGGATGCTTCCTGCAGCTCGCGCACAACTGGGCGAATTTCGAGAACACGAAAAAGTCGTATGACCTCTGGCAGCGCCACGTGACGCCGGCGATCAACGGCGCAAACACGGCGCGCGAAACCGCGCTCAACTGGGCACGCGACAACAAGGAACGCTTCATCGGCGCCGCCATCGGCGCCGCGATGCAGACGATCCAGAAGCATCACGAGGAAGAAGCCAAGAAAGCGGGCGGCACGAAGGCGGCGGAATAGGCGGCATGCATTTGTGCGCGGTCTAATCCAGGATCGCGCACGCTATGTTTGCGGCATGACGATCTTCGAAGGCGGTTGCCATTGCGGCAATCTTTCTTATGTGTTCGAGGCGAGTGCGCCGCTTTCGGTACTGAGCCTGCGCGCGGATCAATGCAGCTTCTGTCGCGCCCACGCCGCGCGCAACACATCCGATCCGAACGGCACGATCCGGATCGCCGTGCGCGATGAAGCGAAGCTCAGCCGCTATCGCTTCGGGCTGAAGACCGCGGATTTTTTGTTGTGCAGAGATTGCGGTGTTTATATCGGCGCTTTGATGGAAACTGACGGCGGCATGTGGTTCACCGTCAACGTCAACACCTTCCGCGACCGGCCGGGCGATGACATTGCGGTGGTGCCGGTCGATTTTGACAGCGAAGACGTGGCCGGGCGCATCGCCCGCCGCAAACAGAAATGGACGCCCGTTTCGGAATTTAAGCTCGCATGACCAAAGCCCTCGTCATCATCGATGTGCAGAAAGCGATGTTCGAAATCCCCGGACTGCAACCGTTCGACGGCGAAGCGGTCGTGGGACGTATCGCAGACTTGCTCGCCAGAGCGCGGTCGCAGGGCGCGCCAATCTTCTATGTGCAGCATGATGGCGGAGCTGACGACTCTTTCGGTGCAGGAAAACCAGGCTTTGCCTTCGCCGACAAGATTGCACCACAACCCGACGACGACATCACGGTCAAGATCAAGTCCAGCGCTTTCCACGGCACCGACTTAGACGCGAAGCTGAAACGCGCCGGTATCGATCACCTTGTCGTCACCGGTATGCAATCTGAATACTGCGTGACCTCGGCGATCCGCAGCGCTTATGAACGCGGCTACAAACTCACGCTCGCATCGGATGCGCATTCAACATTCGACACCAAGTTCGCGAAGGGCGAAGGCATCGTCGCGATTATCAACGACACTACGCGTGGCAGTTTCGCAGAAGTAGTCCCGGCGAAAGAGATTGTGTTCTAGAACTTAACGCGGCCTTCGACGACATCCGCATAACGCACAGGCGTCAGGGGCTCATATTGCGACGTCGCCGGATCGTACCAATAAAGCGGATCGGTAATCGTCGATGGATCGAAGCCTTCCTTCACCAGCTCGACCTTGCGCTGTTTGAAGGTGCCGGTGACTTCCAGCTGCGGCTGCATGCGCAAGAACACCGGCCGCGCGTAAGCGGGCAGATTGTCTTTCAACCGCACACCCAGCGTTGCGGGATCGAACGTCGGATCGACCACGAGCGAGGCCATACCTGCACGGCCGTCCTGTCCCGGCACCGCAACGCCATAGACATTCGCCTCTTTGATGCCGGGAATGACACCGAGTGCTTCGGAAACTTCGCTGGTCGCGACGTTCTCGCCTTTCCAGCGGAACGTGTCGCCGATCCGGTCGACGAAATAGAAATAGCCGTGCTCGTCGCGGCGCATGAGATCGCCCGTGCGAAACCAGCGGTCGCCCTTCACGAACGCATCGGTCAAAATCTTTTTCTGCGTGTCGCTCTTCTGCGTGTAACCCTCGTAGCTTCGGCCGGCTTCGCTTTGGATTTCGCCCATCGCCTCGCCCACTTCGCCCGGTGCGCACTCGATGCAGAAACCGTCCGCGCCGCGAACAGGCATCTCATTGTCGATGTCGAAGCGCACGATGCGCGTGCCGACGATCTTGCGCATATAATTCGGCACACGGCCGACGGCGCCGATCTTGCCATCGTAGTTCAGCATCGAGACATTGCCTTCGGTGGCGCCGTAGAACTCGATGATCTTCGGGATCGCGAAGCGCTCCTGAAAGGTCTGCCAGATTTCCGGGCGCAGACCGTTGCCGGTAATGACGCGGATGTTGTGATCGCGTTCATGTGGCCCGACCGGCGCGTTCAGCAGATAACGGCAAAGCTCGCCGATATACTGAAACGCCGTCGGCTTGTACCTGAAGCAGTCGCTCCAGAATTCATGAACCGAAAACTTGCGGCGGATGACGAGCGACCCGCCGGCGGTCAGCGCCACGCCCGGCGCGCACACACCGCCGGTCGAGTGATACATCGGCAGCGTGTCGTACATCCGGTCATGTGCGCCGGCATTCAACGCGCCCGCGAAGCCGTACATCATGAACAGCATGCGCATATGGCTGAAATTCGCAGCCTTCGGCAGGCCGGTCGTGCCCGAGGTGTAAATGTAGAAGGCATTGTCCTTGCAAACGAGCCCATCGCGAACGGCGCTGTCGAGCGGTGCGGGCGATACTTCGGCAAGCGCCGCGTCGAGATCTTCACTGCCAGCAGCGCGTCCGCCCGTCACCCACGCAATCGGCTTTGTGTCGAGCGTTGCGATCGCTTCGCCATAGGCCTCGGCCAGTTCGGCGCCCACAATCGCGTGCCGCGCATTCGCGATGGCAATGCAATGCGCGAGCGCAGGCCCGCGCAGGTTTGTGTTGATCAGCGCAACGATGCCGCCCAGCTTCACCACACCGAGCCAGGCGAAGAGATATTCGGGCCGGTTCTCCATCAGAAGCGCGACCACATCTCCCTTCTTCACCCCCTGCGCCATCGCCCAGCGGGCGTAGCGGTTCGCGTGTGCGTTCAGCTCGGCATAGGTGTGCGTCTGGTCCTGATAGAGCAGCGCGATGTTGTCGGGCCGGTTACGGCCCCATTCTTCGACGATCTCGGTGATGGTGCGATGGCTGTCGGGCTTGGTGTGGCGCAATCGGAAGAGCGAACGTCCGATCGAAGAGATATAGGTGTATTCACGCCCGAAAGCGTCCAGCAGGCTCATTCGACTCGCCCTATGCGTCGTTCGAGAATAGGTTCACGCCGACAAGCGTCAAGGCGAAGCGATAGGCATGGAAACGATCGATCTGCGCGGATTGAAGTGCCCGCTGCCCGCGCTGTTCACCAAGCGCACGCTAAGCAACGGCGCGGATGGTCTCGAGATCGCGATCTTGACCGATGACCCGATGGCACCCATCGACGTGCCGCATATGTGCCATCGCGAAGGCTTCGACGTCATCGTTGTCGAACGCGATGGCGACAAGGCGCGAATGGTCCTGAAACGCCCTATGGCTTGGGTGCCGGCGCCGGACCCAGATGCGCAAGAACATCCTGCGCCTTGAGCGCGCGCGGTTCGCGTGACGCTTGGTCGTCCTTCAGCAGAACGATCTCCGCATACGCGGTGAAGTTCTGGATCGGATAGCTCTCGGTCGGTCCGAAATCCCAGCTGTGCCAATACCAGCCGTAACCCGCCCAATGCGGGCCTTCGAAATCGCTGATGTAGCGCGTGCGCGTCTTGGTATCGCGATGATCAAACACGAACCATGTGTAGCCGGCGTTCAGCGTCACTTCGGCCGAGCGGCGAAGGAGAAAATCTTCGACCGTTTCGCGGTTGGTTGCCGAACTGCCGTGATAGGCGACGCGGAATCGGTTGGCCGCGAGCTGCTTGTCCGTATAGCCCTGTCCGCCGTGCTCACCCTGGGCCTGATAAACCGGCGTGGTCTCGCACCCGGCCAGCCCGGTCAGCGAAAGCGCGGCCACCGCAGCCAAAATCCTGAATTTCATCGCCAAATCTCCCCGCAACTCCGCTGATCTTAACGCCGAAAGGGCCGATTTCCGCCGTTACAAATGCATCACTTGATTACTGACCAGTCAGTTAGTAATTTAAGGATATGGAACAGACCGAAGCCCTCTCCGCCGCTCGTTGGACTCGCCGCAAACAGGCGCGTCCCGCCGAAATCCTCGACGCTGCGCTCAGCGTGTTTGCGGAGAAGGGCTATGCAGGCACGCGCATGGATGAGATCGCGAAGCGCGCCGGCGTGACGAAGGGCACGATCTATCTCTACTTCGAAAGCAAGGAGGCGGTGTTCAAGACGCTGGTGCGCGAGTCGATCGGCGCGACGCTTGCCGGCGTAACGGCGAGTGTCGGCAATTTCGAGGGCTCGGCAAAAGAACTTATTCGTTTTGCGCTCGGCGCAATGGGACACCTGCTCACCACATCAGATCGCGTGGTGCTGCCGAAGATCATCATCGCGGAAAGCGGCAATTTCCCCGAACTCGCGCGCTTCTATCGCGAGGAGATCATCGACAAGGGACTGGCCCTGATGTCGTCGCTGCTGGAGCGCGGTATGGCGCAAGGCGAATTCCGCCGCGTGCCTGTTCAGCATGCGGTGCGCCTCTGCATCGCGCCGGTTCTGCTGGGCGCGATCTGGCGCGTGACTTTCGGACAGTTCGATCCGATTGCGTACGACTATCAGGGGCTGATCGACACGCATCTCGATGTCCTGTTCCGCGGGCTCTCCGCAGAAGGCGATGTGCCATGAGAAAATCGCTCGCGCTGATTTTGTTGGTTGCGCTCGCAGGCTGCGGGCAGGGCGACGACCACGCCTGGCTCGGTTATGCCGAAGGCGACACGGCCTTCGTCGCGGCGCCGCAGGCGGGATGGGTTTCCAACCTCAAAGTCGAGCGCGGCGCGGAGGTGAAGACCGGCGAACTGCTGTTCTCGCTCGACGACACCAACCAGACGGCCGCGCGCGATCAGGCGAAAGCACAGATCGCACAAGCCGAAGGCCAGATGGGTCAGGCGCGGTCAAGTCTGGAACTCGCGCGCAAGGAATTGGCGAGACAGCAAGGGTTGCTGCGAGCCGGAGCAACTTCGAAACAAGCTCTCGACCAGGCACAGTCTGCATATCAAACCGCCAACGCCCTCGTGACTCAGATCAACGCGACGAAGCAGCAGGCAGAAGCAACGCTCACCGGCGCCGCCTATCAGCTTTCGGAGCGCGACGTCGTATCGCGCACGTCTGGGCGTGTGCAGGACATCTTCTTCCGCCCCGGCGAATACGCGCCTGCGATGACACCGGTGGTGTCGATCCTGCCACCCGGCAACGTCTATGTGCGCTTCTTCGTGCCCGAGACCGAATTTGCAAAGATCAAGCTCGGCCAGAAAGTTTCCATCCACTGTGATGGCTGCGCGAAAGACATCATCGCAACGATTAGCTTCATCGCCGCGCAGGAGGAATTCACGCCGCCGGTGATCTTCTCCGTTGGCGTACGCGAGAAGCTCGTCTTCAAGATCGAAGCCCGTCTGCCCGGCGGATTGCCGCTGCATCCGGGACAACCCGTCGACGTGCGGCCGCTCTGATGGCCAGTGATCTCGCCATCGATGTGCACGGCCTGACCAAGCGCTTCGGCGCAAAGGTTGCGGTCAACGGTATCGACATCGCCGTACCCTATGGTGAGGTGTGGGGATTTCTTGGCCCGAACGGTTCGGGCAAGACGACAACGATCCGCATGCTCTGCGGCTTGCTGCACGCCGATGCGGGCGATGGCACATGCCTCGGCTACGATCTGCTTAAGCAATCGGAGCAAATCAAACGCGCCGTCGGCTACATGACCCAGAAGTTCAGCTTCTGGGAGGATCTGTCGATCCGCGAGAATCTCGAATTCGTCGCGCGTATGTACGAACTCGAAGACGGCAAGGCGAAGGTCGATGACACGATTGCGCGGCTGGGCTTGCAGAAGCGGCAGCAGCAACTCGCCGGCGAACTCTCCGGTGGATGGAAGCAACGACTCGCCCTCGCCGCTTGCATGCTTCACACGCCGAAACTTCTCCTGCTCGATGAGCCGACAGCCGGTGTCGATCCCAAGGCGCGGCGCGATTTCTGGGACGAGATCCATCGTCTGAGCGCGGAAGGCCTCACCGTTCTCGTCAGTACGCATTACATGGACGAGGCCGAGCGCTGCGACCGTATCGTCTATATCAACCTCGGCAACATCGTCGCGCGCGGCACCGTTGCCGAGGTGATCGAACAATCGAAGCTCTTCACATTCATTGTTGAAGGCGACGGCGCGCGGCATCTGGCCGAGAAGCTGCGCGGTCAGCACGGCGTCGAGTTCGTGTCCTTCTTCGGTGCGGCGCTGCACGTCAGCGGGCGCAACCGGGCCGCCATCGAACGCGCCTTGGCGCCGTATCAAAGTCAGCCGGGCCTCTCGATCCGTGAGGCGGTACCGAGTCTCGAAGACGTCTTCATCCAGCTTCAGGAAGAGACGCAGCCGGCATGAGTGCGCGGTTCTCCTTTGCCCGTGTGTTCGCGGTCCTGCGCAAGGAATTCCTGCAGATGCGCCGGGACAGGCTAACGCTCGCGATGATTGTCGGCGTGCCGATGATGCAGCTCTTCCTGTTCGGCTTTGCGATCAACGTGAATCCGAAGCACCTGCCCACAGCAGTGTCGATCTCCGATCCCGGCGTCTACGCGGACTCCATCGTCGCGGCTCTTCAGAACTCGTCCTATTTCGAAGTCGTGAAAGCCACCAACTCACCGGCTGTTGCGCGCGCGCTTCTGAACGAAGGTAAGGTTTCGTTCGTCGTCGAGATTCCCGCAAACTTCTCGCGCGATCTCATCAAAGGCGCGACGCCGTCGCTTCTTGTTGAATCGGATGCGACCGATCCTGCTGCAGGATCGCAGGCCACTGCTTCGCTCAGTCAATTGTTTCAGGATGCGCTACGCGACGACCTAAAAGGCCCGCTTGCAGCGCGTGGAAGTACAGCGCCGTCTTTCAATGTGGTTGTTCATCCGCTCTACAACCCGGAAGCCATCACCCAGTACAACATTATCCCAGGCCTGCTCGCCGTCATCCTAACCATGACGATGGTGCTGATGACATGCCTCGCACTTACCCGCGAACGTGAACGGGGCACGTACGAAAATCTCCTCGCCATGCCAGTGAAGCCGCTGGAGCTGATGATCGGCAAGATTGCGCCCAATGTCGCGGTCGGTGCGATTCAGAGCACCTTGATCCTGTTGATCGCACGCTATGTCTTCAATGTGCCGATGATCGGATCGTTCGCGTTGCTCGGCGCGGCACTTCTTCTGTTCATCATCGCCAACCTCGCGGTCGGCTACACGTTCTCAACCGTCGCGCAGAATCAGCTGCAGGCGATGCAGATGACGATGTTCTTCCTGCTGCCGGCAATCCTGCTATCGGGCTTCGCCTTCCCGTTCCGCGGCATGCCGGTCTGGGCACAGTGGCTCGGCGAGATTTTGCCCGCGACTCATTTCCTGCGCGTCGTGCGTGGCATCCTGCTAAAGGGAAACGGCATTTCCGAGATCTGGCCGGACACCTGGCCGCTCATTCTCTTTCTGTTCATCGCGGGTAGCCTGGCGCTGTTAAGGTTCCGCAAAACCCTCGATTGACCGGGGCTTTAGGCCTTGCCATTCCAAACGCCACAGAACAAATTCAGCGCTTATTAAGGGTCCGGGATCCCGGGCTCCCCGTTACCATCGCGAAACCGCCGGCCAACGGCGGCGCAAACGTCGGAAAGTGTGGGGCCTGTGGACGGCTTATCCATTGTTTTGCAATGCATTTTGGCCGGTGTGCTGATCCTTCTGGCACTCCTGTCGGCGCAGCTCGCGGCGCTTGGATTCGTGCGTTATTTCCGCGATCAACCGCGGCTGCGTAACCCCAATATTCCGGACGAAGCGCTGCCCGAAGTCCTGGTCCAACTACCCGTCTGCGACGAAGGGGCGCTGGCCGTCCGTGTCGCGACCGCCGCCGCCCAAATGGACTGGCCGCGCGACAAACTCCGCATCCAGGTTCTGGACGACGGCAAGACGGTCAATCACGAACTGCTCGCCAACACGATTCGCGATGCGATGCCGGAAGGCACGCCGATCGACATTCTGCATCGCGGCGACCGCACAGGCTTCAAGGCCGGCAATCTCGCCTTCGGTCTTCAGCACAGCGAAGCGCCCTATGTCGCGATCTTCGATGCCGACTTCGTGCCGCCGTCCGATTTCCTCCGCCGCACGATTCCGCCGCTCGTCGCCGATCCGGGTCTTGCGTTCATGCAGGCGCGTTGGGGTCATGCAAATCGTGGCAAGAACTGGCTGACGCGCGTTCAGGGCGTGTTGCTCGACGCGCATTTCGCCGTCGAGCAGGAAGGCCGCGTGCGCGCGGGTATTCCGATCTCGTTCAACGGCACTGCCGGTGTGTGGCGCCGCGAAGCGATCGACAATGGCGGCGGCTGGGTTGGCGACACACTGACCGAAGACCTCGATCTGTCGATGCGCTGTGCGCTCAAAGGCTGGCGCGCGGGTTTGATGCCCGATCTTGAAGTGCCGGGTGAATTGCCCGAGACGGCCGCCGGATGGCGCGCGCAGCAGGCGCGATGGAACAAGGGGCACGCACAATGCGCCCGCAAACTTCTTCCGCAAATCTGGGCGAGCGATTTCCCGCTGTGGAAGAAGGCGATCATCACATTGCAGATTTGCCAGTTCGCGTTCTTCGCGCTCGCGCTGGCCAGCGCCGTGATCAGCGTGACGTTGATGGCGATGGGCGCCGTCTATATCCAGAGCATCGCAACGCTCGGCCTTTCCGTTTCGGCCGTCGGTCTGATCTCAAGCCTTGGCTATCTTTATCTCGGCCAGGTCATTCTGGGCCGCGAAAATGCGCCCTATCTCGCACGCACGCTTGTGCTGGGAATCGTCTTCCCCAGCGGGCTCATCCTTTCCAATGCCCGTGCCACATTCGAAGCATTCTTCGGCGGCGGCATTGATTTCACCCGCACGCTGCGCGCTGGCGAACGTTATGTCGGCGGATGGCGCGGCGGTCCGGAACTGATCGCCGGTGTTTTTCTGCCGGTCTTCGCATTTGCGGAATCTGCCTGGAGCGCGCCATTCTTTATTTTCGTCGTGTCCGGCCTTGTTTCGATGGGCGCGATGGGGCTCAGCGGCTCGGTTCCGGCGCCCTCGCGCCGCGATTAAGCCTGCGATTCATCTTTCGTTAACCAGCCCCCGATAGTTCAAATTCGAACGATCGGTCTAACGCTGCCTTGAAATTTCCGTGATTATATCGCGGCTCGGCTGCTACTGCTGGAGCGTGCGAGAGGCTGGTGATGGTGGGGCTTTTCTATCGGCTCGCGGTGGCGGCCGCTTTTTCTGCGATGCTTGCGGGATGCTCGAGTGTGCCCGGCACGCTGAGCGATGAATTTCCGGACAGCGGATCGTCGCGCGACAGCGCCACGATGACGATGCTGGAAAAGCCCATGCAGTGCGTGCCCTTCGCGCGCGCGCATTCCGGCGTGAATATCTACGGCGACGCCTATACGTGGTGGGACAAAGCGGGCGCTGCAAATTACCCAAGAACATCGAGCCCGAGTAACGGCGCAGTCATGGTGCTCGCCGGTTACTCGACTCCTGAGCACGCACATGTCGCTGTGGTCCGCCGCATCGTCTCGTCACGCGAGATCCGCATCGATCACGCGAACTGGCTGAACAACGGCGCGATCTTCATGGACGATCCGGTCGCCGACATCAGTCCGAACAATGACTGGAGCCGTGTGCTGGTGTGGAACGTCCAGACTCATGCCTGGGGCGTGCACACCTACAATGTGACGGGCTTCATCGTGCCCAAGGGCCGTTCTCGCACCATGCAGGTCGCATCCCGCGACGACGCTCTCGAAGATTAAGTTTCAATATCAAGCAGATAGGCGCGACTGCGCTATTCTGCCTCTCCCCTGTTGACCCTTCACGGCACAGGCATAATGTCCGCGCCTTCTCGGCCGGGCGGGGAACTTCTGCACAAACAGAAGCAACGCTCGCAAACCGGAGTGGTGAGCTTGGCGTTTAAGTTCCAAATGAGCTTCGGCCGCAGCATCCCGTGAACGACATCAAGAACACCGCATCGGCTGCTTCAGACGCCGATCCGCTTGCCGCGCACGATGATGCGAAGCTGACGAGTCATGTGCATACGCATGACAGCAAATCATGGAAACATCAGGCAGCACTGACCATCGGCGCGCTCGGCGTCGTGTTCGGCGATATCGGCACAAGCCCGCTTTACGCGATGCGCGAAACCGCATTGGCGACCGGCGGCTCCGTTCCACACCCCTTTGCGATCATGGGTGGCCTGTCGCTGATCCTCTGGGCGCTGATTTTCGTGGTGACGCTGAAATACGTCATCCTGATCATGCGCGCCGACAACAACGGCGAAGGCGGCGTGCTCGCCTTGGCGACATTGGCGCATCGCTCGCCGGGTCTCGGCCGCAAAGTGAAGACGACAATCGGTATCGGCGCGATCCTCGGCCTCGCCCTCTTCTTCGGTGACGGAATGCTGACGCCGGCAGTGACCGTGCTCAGCGCCGTCGAAGGCATGGCCGTCGAAAGCCACGCGCTTCAGCCACTGGTCGTGCCGCTGGTGCTCATAATTCTTATCACCGTCTTTGCGATGCAAAGCCGTGGCACCGCGCAGATCGGAAAACTGTTCGGTCCGGTGATGGTGCTCTGGTTCGTGGTGCTCGCGGTTCTGGGTGCGATCTCCATCACGCGTGCGCCACAGATCCTGTGGGCAATCTCGCCGCATTATGCGATCCAACTGTTCTGGCAGGAGCCGTGGACCGCATTTGTAGCCCTCGGCTCCGTCGTGCTGGCCGTGACAGGCTGCGAAGCACTCTATGCAGACATGGGCCATTTCGGCCGCAAGCCGATCCAGCGCGCGTGGATTTTCTTCGTGCTGCCTGCGCTGATTCTAAATTACTTCGGCCAAGGCGCCGCTCTGCTGCTCGCGCCGCAGAAAGCCAATATCGCGTTCTATTCGGTTGCTCCACAATGGGCGCACTTCCCGCTCGTGTTGCTCGCGACTATCGCCGGCATCATCGCCTCACAGGCCGTTATCTCCGGCGTGTTCTCCATGACGCAGCAGGCCGTGCAACTTGGACAATTGCCGCGCATGGAAATCCGCCACACCTCCGCAACCGAGTACGGCCAGATCTACGTGCCCCGCGTGAACACGATGCTTTGCATCGGCGTCGTGCTGATCGTGCTGATCTTCAAAAGCTCCGCAGCACTCGCAGCTGCTTACGGCATCGCGGTCACCGGCGTCATGGTGATCGACACGTTCCACGTCAGTCTGATCGCGGCGCGTCAGTGGAAGTGGCGTATCGGCGTGGTCATCGTCGTGTTCGGCGGGCTCGCGCTTGTCGACTGGTCGTTCCTGACGGCCAACTCGCTCAAGATCGTCGAAGGTGGCTGGCTGCCGCTCGCGATTGCGGGAACGATCTTTCTGGTCATGGAGACCTGGCGTTATGGCCGCCGCCATCATCAGGAAATCGTGCGCAACGAATCCATGCCGATGGATCTGTTCCTGGAGCGCGCGGACAAGACGCCGATGCGTGTCGCGGGCACTGCGGTCTTCCTGCACGCCCGCACCGATACCGTTCCGGCCTCGCTGCTGCACAATCTCAAGCATAACAAGGTGCTGCACGAGCGCGTTGTGCTTTGCAATGTCGTCGTCGACGACACGCCGTTCGTGCGCGCCGACAAGCGCATCGAGGTCACGAAGCTCGGCAAGGGCTTCTACAGCGTGAAGGTCCATCATGGCTTCTTCGAATCGCCCGATGTGCCTTTCGCGCTCAGCAACGCACGGCCGTTCGGGTTGTCGATCGATGTCGACCACACGACCTTCTTCGTCGGACGCGAGACTTTGGTGCCGGCACAGACACCGGCGCTCGGCAAATGGCGGACCTGGCTCTACATACAATTGGTGGCCAACGCGCTTTCGCCGGCGCGGTTCTATTGCCTGCCGCCAAACCGCGTCGTCGAGCTTGGCGCACAGATCACGGTCTGATAACGCCGCCTTGGGGACCGCATGACATCAGCAACGCAGCCCTCCACAAAACGTACCGCTCTCCTGACACTCGGCGCCTTGGGCGTCGTGTTCGGCGATATCGGCACCAGCCCACTTTACGCGATGCGCGCGTCGGTGCAGGCGGCGTCTGCGGGCGCGTTGCCGACGCCATTTGCGATAATGGGCGCTCTCTCGCTGATCATCTGGTCGCTGATCATTGTGGTGACGCTGAAATACGTGTTCCTGATCATGCGCGCGGACAATGATGGCGAAGGTGGCGTTCTCGCACTGGCTGCGTTAGCCCATCGCTCCACGGGCCTTGGCCGTTGGACCAAGACTGCGATCGGCATCGTCGCGATCATCGGTCTCGCACTGTTCTACGGCGACGGCATGCTGACACCCGCGATCTCCGTGCTCAGCGCTGTCGAAGGCCTGAAGGAAGGCGGCCCTACACTTGAGCCCCTGATCTTGCCGGTGTCACTGATCATTCTTGTCGGTCTCTTTGTTCTGCAATCGCGCGGAACAGATCGCATCGGCAAGATCTTCGGGCCGGTGATGGTGCTCTGGTTCATCGCCATCGCCGTGCTTGGCCTGTCCGCGATCTTCAAGGCGCCGGAGATTCTCAAGGCTGTGAGCCCGACGTACGGCCTCGAACTCTTCGTGAAAGAACCGTGGACGGCTTTCGTGGCGCTCGGCTCCGTCGTTCTGTCGGTGACGGGATGCGAGGCGCTCTATGCCGATATGGGCCACTTCGGGCGCACGCCGATCCGTCTCGCCTGGCTCGTGGTGAGTTTGCCTGCGCTGCTGCTGAACTATTTCGGCCAGGGTGCGGAACTCCTGATCAATCCTAAAGCCACGCCGCTCTCGTTCTACGGCCTTGCGCCGCATTGGGCGCATTATCCGCTGGTCGCATTGGCAACACTCGCCACGATCATCGCATCGCAGGCTGTGATCAGCGGCGTCTTCTCCATCACGCGGCAGGCGGTGCAACTTGGCCAGTTGCCACGTATGGAGATCACGCACACCTCCGAGACCGAGGCCGGTCAGATCTACGTGCCGCGGATCAACGCGATGCTCTGCATCGGCGTCGTGCTGATCGTGCTGATCTTCAAATCCTCCGATGCGCTTGCCGCCGCTTACGGCATCGCCGTTACCGGCGTCATGGTCATCAGCACAGTTCTCGTGGCCGTCGTCGCCATACGCAAATGGCATTGGAGCAAACCGGTCGTGTATGCGGTGTTCGGCGCGTTCGGTCTCATCGATCTCGCCTTCCTTGCGTCCAACTCGCTCAAGATCATCGAGGGAGGCTGGCTGCCGCTGCTGGTTGCGGGCGGCGTGTTCGTGGTGATGGACACATGGCGCGTCGGCCGCCGCATCCATCTCGACAAGGTGCGTGACAATGCGTTGCCGCTGCAGCTGTTCCTCGACCGTGCAGACCGCACGGCGCAGCGTGTTGCCGGGACGGCGATCTTCTTGACGCCACGCCTCGACATCGCGCCGAACACACTTCTGCACAGTATGAAGCATTACAAAGTGCTGCACGAACGCATCGTTCTGGTCAGCGTTGTGGTCGAGAACACACCGTTCGTGCCGGAAGCCAAACGCGTTGACGTCGAAAAGCCCGGTAAGGGATTCTTCGAAGTCCGAATCCATTTCGGCTTCTTCGAGAATCTCGACGTACCGAAGGCGCTGGAGAAAGCGCGGCCATTCGGCCTCGTCATCGATGTCGATACCGCTACATTCTTTGTCGGCCGCGAAACGCTGGTGGCGGGCAGCCATCCCGGCATCGCGAGCTGGCGCATCGGATTGTACACATGGCTTGCGTCCAACGCGTTGGCGCCCGCGCGGTTCTACGGCCTTCCGCCCAACCGCGTCGTCGAGTTCGGGACGCAGATCACGATCTGATCAACATCTCGGGGCGCTGTCCTAAAAACCACAATGCCTTGAGATTTAATATCGCTTTCTCAACAAAAAGCGCGCGCGACGCAGCTTCTGTATTCGAACCGCGATTTTCCGGAAGGGGTACCCTCCGAGTTATGCAACAACGAAACGCAACATAATTGTTCGGCAAAATTCACAGGGGGTACCCCCACGACCCTATCGAACACCTTCGCGTTCGCTGGCCGACCCGATGATCCGGTGCCGGCGCAGAGACACTTCAAGAGCGGTGAATGAAATTTCAGGTTGCGCGCCGGGATTGACCGCCGGTGTCCGATTGCTGTCTCGTTGACGCAGCCGTCATCGGAGAATCTCTATGCGCAGTCTTGTTCTTGTCGCAACCCTTGTCCTGTTCGGAACGGGCAGCGCGTTCGCCGCAAAGGTCGCGCTGAAGATCGATCAGGGAGTCCTGAACGGTGACACCGAAGACGATGTGCAGGTGTTCAAGAACATTCCCTACGTCGCAGCACCCATCGGTGACCTCCGCTGGCGTGCGCCGCAGCCGGGGCCGAGCTGGACAGGCGCGCGCGATGCGACCGCGTTCGGGCCGATCTGCCCGCAGAACCAGAAGCCCAGCCAGTTCATACCGAAGCTGCCCTATGCCGAGGATTGCCTGTCGCTGAATGTGTGGTCGCCCAACACGACCTCCGCGGCCAAGCTTCCGGTGATGGTGTGGATTTATGGCGGGGCGTTCGTCACCGGCGGCTCCGCGATCCCGATCTATGACGGCACCGATCTCGCCAAGCGCGGCGTCGTGATCGTGTCGTTCAACTACCGGCTCGGCGAGCTCGGCTTCCTCGCGCACCCGGCGCTTGCCAGCGAACACACGAGCGACGAGGCAACCGGCAATTTCGGTCTGCTCGATCAGATCGCGGCGCTCAAATGGGTGCAGAAGAATATCGCGGCCTTCGGCGGCGACCCGAACAACGTCACGATCTTCGGTGAATCCGCCGGCGGGATGAGCGTGAACGATCTTGTGGCATCGCAGATGGCACGCGGATTGTTCACCAAAGCGATTTCGGAATCGGGTCTCGGCTTCAACGAGATTCCCTCTCTTGAAAAGGCGCAGCAGGCGAGCACCGATTGGGGCACCGCGATGGGCGTAACCGGGTCGGATAGCGCGGCACTCACGAAGCTGCGCGCTTTGAAGGTCGATGACATTCTCAAGCATCGCGCGGCCAACCAGACTGAAGGCGGTATCGCGCCCTTTGTCGACGGCAAGGTGCTCACCGGCCAAGTGTCGGTGTCGTTCGCAAAGGGCGAGATTGCGAAAGTCCCCTACATTGCAGGCTCAAACAGTAACGAGGCGAGCCTTGCAAAAGCCATCGGTTCCGATCCGGTGAAAGACCTCGCCAAGTTCGGCGATGCCTTGCCGAGCGTGCGCGCTGTCTATGAAGGCGACGGCAAGCTGACCGATGAGGAGCTCGGCCGTCAGGTATTTGGTGACGCATTGTTCACAGCACCAGCGCAGACACTGGCTGGATTCGTGGACAAGAACGGTGAGCCGGCGCGCGTCTATCACTTCGCTTATGTCGCCGATCACTTCAAAGGCCAGGTGCCCGGCGTCAATCACGGCGCGGAGATTCCATTCGTGTTCGGATTCCGTGGGCTCGGGTTCTTCGCCAATTTCACAAGCGATCTGGATCGCAAAGTGGCTACGCAGATGGGCGATTACTGGGTGAACTTCGCCAAGACCGGCGATCCGAATGGCGCAGGCCTTCCTGCATGGCCTGCGTTCTCGAACGCATCACGTCAAACGCTTCTGGTCGATGACACGACGAAAACCGTCACCGATTTTCGCCGCGGTCAGGTGCAGATCATGACCGGTGTGTGGGCGAAGCGCGTTGGTCTGCCCGCGCCCTAATCGAGCGCGTACACGAGCGCCTTGAGATAAGCGCTTTCCGGCAGCATCGGATGCACTGGATGGTCGGCGCCCGCGCCGGACTGATGGACCACACGTGCACGGCGTTCACTACGCTGGATACCGAGTGCGCATTCCTGTGCGAACCGCTCCGGTGAGATGTTGTGTGAGCAGGACGCGAGCAGCAGCAACCCGTTCGGCGCAACCAGTTTCGCCGCCATGCGTGCGAGCTTGCGATAGGCCTTTGCGCCCGGCTCCAGATCCTTGCGCGATTTCACAAAGGGCGGCGGATCGGCGATGACGACGTCGAAGGTTTCTTTCGCATTGCCGAGACGTTCGAATTCCTCGAACACATCGCTCTTCACGAACCGGCAGACCGAGGCCACGCCGTTGGCCGCTGCAGATTCTTCGGCGAGCGCCAGCGCGGGCGCAGAACTGTCGAGCGCAACGACTTCTTTCGCGCTACCCTTCGCCGCGGCGAGCGCGAAGCCGCCGGTGTAGCAATAGGCGTCCATCACGGTCTTGCCGTTTGTGAGCGCCGCCATGAACGCGCGGTTGTCACGCTGGTCATAATACCAGCCGGTTTTCTGACCTTCGCCGAGGTTCGCGAAATAGCGGATACCATTCTCCTCGACCGCGATGCGTCCGGCCTCGCCTTTTTCCGCACGCACATACAACTCAAGCCCTTCAAGAGATCGCGACGGCGCGTCGGCACGCAGGATTACGGTCGACGGCGCAATCACTTCATCGAGTGCCTTGAGCAATGGCTTCAGCAGCGCTTCCATCCCCGCAGTCGTGATCTGCACCACGCAAGCATCGCCAAAGCGGTCGATGGTGAGGCCGGGCAGATAATCGCCTTCGGCGTGGATCAATCGATAGTATGGCGACTTGTAGACCGCATCGCGGAGATCGCGGGCACGCGCCAGCCGCTTCACGAAATAATTCTCGCCGAGTATGATGTCCGGTGCGCTGTCGAGCACACGAACTGAGATCAAACTGTTCGGATTGAAATAGCCGGTGCCGTAGGGCTGACCGTCATCGCCCACGACATTCACGACCGCGCCGGGCTTCAGCGCCTTGGTCGCGTTGCTCATCTCCACTTCGTTGGAGAACGCCCACGGCGCGCCGGCGCGGATGCGGCGGCCTTCTTTGGGCTTCAGGCGGACGACAGGATGAGACATGGAAACCGTGGTGACGAAATCGCGCCTTCGGTTAGCATGCCCGCGGGCAAATAGATAAGGGGCCGAAAATGGCACAGAATCCGGCAGCAAAATTCGGCAGCATGCGCGGCAAGACGCCGGAAGAAGCCAAGTTCTTCTGGAGCGGCGGGCCGGTCGAGGTGGCGCCACGGACGTGGTTCGCGTCCCAATTCTCCGGCTGCACCGCGTTTGAGACCGACGAAGGCCTCGTGCTCATCGACACAGGCACAAAGCAATTCGCGCCGGTGATCGCGGCAATGCTGCGCCAGAAGACACAGGCGCCGGTGCACACCGCGATCTACACCCACGGCCATATCGACCACGCCTATGGCCTTGAAGCATTCCTGATGCCGGGACAGAAGAAGCCGCGCGTGATCGCGCATAGCGCGATGCCCGCGCGCTTCGAACGCTATGCCGCGACCGCCCGTCACAACGCGGCACTCAACGCGCGCCAATTTGGCGGAACGGTCGAAGCGCAATCGCAGGACGCCTATGCCGCGTTCGGCCTGCCGCCTGTTCCACCGGACACGCTCTATGATGATCGCCTCGACATCACCGTCGGTGGCGTGACCTTTGAACTGCACCACTGCCGCGGCGAGACAGACGATCACACCTGGGTGATCTGTCCGGAGCGCGGCGTGCTGTGTCCCGGCGATCTCTTCATCTGGGCGGTGCCGAACGACGGCAATCCGCAGAAGGTGCAGCGCTATCCGTGGGATCGCGCGAAGGGTTTGCGTGCGATGGCCGATTGCGCACCGCAAGCGCTGTGTCCCGGCCACGGCGGGCCTGTCGTCAGCGACAAAGATAGGATCGTCCGTATGCTGACAGAGACGGCTGCGTTTCTCGAAACCGTCGTCACGCGCACCATGGCGGCGATGGAGAACGGTTCGCCGCCGCATGTCGATATCGTCACCGGCATCGAATTGCCGGTCTCAGAATCGCCATGGCTGCAGCCGGTTTATGACGACACTGAATTCCTCGTGCGCAATGTCATCCGCTATTACGGCGGCTGGTGGAGCGGACGGCCGAGTGAACTCAAACCCGCGAGCCGCGACAAATTGGCGAGCGAAATCGCGAATCTCAGCGGTGGTGCGAGAAAACTTGCTGAACGCGCTTTAACGCTCTCACTTGCGAACGAATATCGCCTCACCTGCCACCTTGCGGATTATGCGCTGGAGGCCGCGCCCTCCGACACATCCGTGCAGGAAATGGTCGCGCAGGTTTATGATAAGCGCGCGGAGAGCGAAACGAGCCTGATGGCGATTAACATTTTTAATTCCGCAGCCGCCTATGCGCGAGCGGGTCGTCCGTTCCGCTGACGGAACTCCGTCTTATTCTCGTCACAAAGTTCCTTAGAAGGCGCGCCCAGCGAACTGCGGGCTTTGCACGCGCGCCTCGGGCCACGTATGTGGACGACGATTCCCTTTATCGAACCTGGGACGCCCGCGCGCGAAAGCCATGACTGTTGCCGTGAGTTTCAAAACTGCCGATCACCTTGTCAGCGAGCGCCTCGTCGGCGTGCTCGACGCGTGGAAGCGCACGGCCGGCGAGCGTATGGGACCCAAGCGCGAAGAGATCACGCCGAGTGTTCTGCGTACCGCACTCCCCTGGATCTGGATGATCGACGTCATCGATGGTGGAAAGGATTTCCGTTTCCGCATCGCCGGTGAGCGCGTGATCGAATTCATGGGCCGCCGTTATGCGGGCGAGTTGCTGTCCGACAATCTCGACAATCCGTTCTTTCAGCGCATGCGCGGAATCCTGAACGAGTGCCTCCAGCGCAAGAAGCCCGTCGCCGTGGGGCCGATCCGCTCGAACCTCAAGGGCAAGGAATTCTTCGAGATGGAAGTCGTGGTCATGCCCCTGTCGGAAGACGGGCACGCCGTGACCACCATTTTCGGCGCCATGGACTTGCGCGGCCTGCCGACACTCGCCAAATAACCTGCCCAAACGGCACCCTCCCGCGGGGCTTGCGTGACGGGGCGGTCATCTTTTAGATGCGCCCTTTCAAGGGAGACAGACATGTCAGCAGGCAAATACGAAATCGTCGTTCAATCCCCCATGGGCGCACAGCCCTCCACTCTCGAACTCAATGCTGACGGTTCCGGCACGCAGTCAGCGCAGGGCCGCTCGCAGCCGATCACCGACGGCAAGATCGACGGCAACAACGTGTCGTGGAAGAACTCCATCACCACGCCGTTCCCGATGACGCTCGAGTTCGCGGGCACCGTCGATGGCGACAAGATCTCCGGCAACGTGAAGGCGGGCTCGTTCGGCTCGTTCCCGTTCTCGGGCACGCGCTCCGCGTAAGACGCGTTCAAGTTCTGTATAATAAGGGGGCGGTCTTTCGAGACTGCCCCCTTTTTGCTTGAGAGATAGCGCACGTGAAACTTCATCCCGATGGCTGGCCCTATATCGCGATCGCGGTCGCGCTGAACGCGCTGCTGTTCGCGCTCACAGGCTGGTGGGGATTGGTACTCGTGCCGGTGAGCGTGTGGTGCATCGCGTTCTTCCGCGATCCCGAACGCACGATCCCAGAAGGCGAAGGCTTGGTCGTGTCGCCGGCCGATGGCGTGCTGCTGGCGCCGGTGCAAGCTGTGCCGCCGGTCGAACTCGGCATGGGCGATACACCACGCACACGTCTCAGCATTTTTATGAATGTCTTCAACGTTCATGTGAATCGCGTGCCCGCAGACGGCACGGTGACAGCGCTATCCTATCGCCCGGGCAAATTCATTAACGCGTCGTTTGACAAAGCGAGCGAAGATAATGAGCGGATGTCCGTGCGCTTGCGGATGCCGAACGGCGCGGAACTCGCTGTTGTGCAGATTGCGGGCCTTGTGGCGCGGCGAATCCGCTGCGATCTGCGCAAGGACCAGCAGGTGCGCCGCGGCGAGCGTTTTGGCATAATCCGGTTTGGCAGCCGGCTCGATGTCTATCTGCCGGCGGAAGCGGCGGTGAAGGTCGTTAAAGGCCAGAAGATCGTGGCCGGTGAAACGGTCCTGGCCGAGTTTGGAAAGAGCTGAACGATGGCAGTGGAACGACTGACAGCCCGGCAGCGGATGGCCGAACGCCTCGAGGATCTCGCCGAGGCGCGTCAGCGCGTTGTCGAGCGTCTCGAAGACATTTCCATCGCCAAGCTGGTGCCGAGTATTCTGACGCTTCTGGGTCTGTTCGCCGGTGCGACCGCGATCCGCTTTGCGCTGACCAGCGATTGGAAGCACGCCGTCACGGCGATCGTCATCGCGATGGTGTTCGACATGCTGGACGGCCGCGCGGCGCGCGCGTTCGGCGCCGACACGCGCTTCGGTGCGCAGCTCGACAGCCTCGTCGATCTTGTGAGTTTCGGCGTGGTGCCCGGCATCGTCGTGTTCATGTGGAGCCTGCAGAACATGGGCCTCGCGGGCTGGGCCGCGACTCTCATCTTCTGTGCCTGCAGTGCAATCCGCTTGGCGCGCTTTAATATCCAAAGCGAGATGGCCCGCGACGAAGGCGCGACACAGGCCAATCCCTATTTCACCGGATTGCCGATGCCGGCGTCGGCGTTCCTCGCCGTCTTCCCGATGCTGCTGAGCTTTCTCTTCGGCGATCAATATGTGCGCGATCCCGAAGTCACCAGCGTCGTGATGATCCTCGCCTCCGTGCTGATGATCAGCCGCGTGCCGACGCCGTCGATCAAATACATGCATCTTCCGAAGGCTTTGATGGCCGTCGCCTATCTCGCGCTGGGCGGTGTGGTCCTGCTGCTGATCAACTGGCCCTGGGCGACGCTGACGGTCGCGTTCATCCTCTATGCGCTGACGATCCCGGTCACGATGTGGCGCAAGGGCAAAGAGCCGGAAGACGAAGAAGCGCCGATCGTATCGGACTAAAACGCCGCGCAGACCTGCCGCGTGACCAGTCCGACGGATTGCTGGTGAAACTGGCTTTTATACGCATCCATCACGTGACTGAGTTTCACCGTCGCCGCGCGCGATGGCTTGAACACGATCAGCACGATCTTGCTGTCTTCGTGGATCATTGTTTTCGCTTTAGGATCGAACCACGCGCCCTCACCATCGGTGACCGTGAAGCCATCGGGGAAATTCTCCGCGATGACCTTCGCCGCAAAGTCGGACCATTCTTCTTTGCTGACGGGACCGCGGCCTTCGACATCGCGGCCGAAGAACAGCTGCGCCTCAATCATCGGACGTTCGCCGCGCACCGGGCAGGTCGCGGCCTGCACCGTTCCGCACAGTGCGAGCAATGCCGCGCCGAGAACTACAGACTTCATGCGGCGATGCGCACCGGAAGCGTCGCGTAGCCCTTCACGAAGCTCGAATAGATACGCTCTGGCTCGCCCACAACCTCAATATTCTTGAAGCGCTTCAGGATCTCTTCCCAAACGATGCGCAGCTGCATCTCGGCCAGACGGTTGCCGACGCAGCGATGGATGCCGAAGCCGAAGGAGAGATGCTGGCGCGGACGCGCGCGGTCGATGATGAAGGCGTTCGGATTTTCGATCGCCTCTTCGTCGCGGTTGCCCGAGACGTACCACATGACGACCTTGTCGCCCTTTTTGATCTGCTTGCCCTTGAACTCGATGTCGGAGAGCGCGGTGCGGCGCATATGCGCGAGCGGCGTCTGCCAGCGGATGATCTCCGGCACCATGCTTTCGATCAGCGCGGGATTGTCGCGCAGCTTCTGGTACTGGTCCGGGTTCTCGTTCAGCGCCAGCAACCCGCCGGAGATGGAATTGCGTGTCGTGTCGTTGCCGCCGACGATCAGCAGGATGATGTTTCCGAGATATTCCATCGGCGGCATGTTCCGCGTGACGTCAGAATGCGCCATCATCGAGATCAGATCGTTGTTCGGCTCGCTGTTGACGCGCGCGTTCCACAACTCGGTGAAATAGGCGCCGCATTCGCGAAGTTCGGTGCGGCGCTCTTCATCCGTGTCGATGATGCCGTGACCCGGGATCGCGGTGGCCACATCCGACCAACGGGTCAGCTTGCGCCTTTCCTCAAACGGGAAATCAAACAGGGTCGCGAGCATCTGCGTGGTCAGCTCAATCGACACGCGATCGACCCAATCGAAGGTCTCACCAATCGGAAGCTCGTCGAGCATCTTGGCCGCGCGCGAGCGGATCGTGCCCGCGAGCTTCTCCAGATTCTCCGGCGCGACGATGGGGCTCACCACCTTGCGCTGCTTGTCGTGCTTGGGCGGATCCATCGCGATGAACATCGGCAACAGAAAGTCCGGGTTCTGGTCGCGCATCGTGATGCCGCCCAGATGCGCCTCCGACGAGAACACCTGATGGTTCGTGTCCACCGCCATGATGTCGTTGTACTTGGTGATCGACCAATAAGGCCCATACTCACTCTCGGCGCAGTAATGCACCGGGTCTTCGCGCCTCAAGCGTTCGAAATACGGCCAGAAGGAATTGGTCCGGAAGAGCTCCGGTTGGCCGACATGAATCTTGTCGAGCGGCATGTCATAGGCAGGCGAACTGCCCTCATAAGACTTCGCTTGAGCGGACATGACGAACCTCCGGCAATGACGCTGCCGTCACGGTAGGCCCGCCCCGACAAATTGTCACGTCAACTAAGGTTGAAGGTCTATCTCACGGCTTCGTAGATCGCGACACCGGCCGTGAGGCCGGCAATAGCGGCGGCCGTATAGAGCAGCCGATATGCGAGCACATAGCGAACGGGCGTCGACCAGTCCTTCGAACTCCAGGAGTCGACGATCCTGTTTCGCGCATAAAATCCGAGTGCATAGACGACCCCGCCTCCGGCGATTGCCAGATAGACCGCGATGTCCTCGCTTCCGGGAAGACGAATGAGAGCGATCAGTCCGCCAAAAAGCAGAAGCAGGACGACAATAGCGCTCGCGGCAAGCCGAATGGACTTGTCGTACTTTGTGCGCCTCAGCCAATAGTCGATTGACGGAACGCCAATCGCTATCAGGGCGAACGCAATCACCAGCAGCAGCACCGGAATGTCGTGGCGCAGCTGGGCACTCATCGGCAAACCGCGCCCGCTTACTTCTCCTCGTCCGGATACGGGCCTTTGCCGCCTTCCTTGATGAAGCGGTCAATGCGGGCTTCGAGGAGTGGGAGAGGGACAGAGCCCATCTGCAGCACCGTGTCGTGAAAGGCGCGGATGTTGAACTTGTCGCCGAGTGCTGCTTCCGCCTTAGCGCGCGCTTTCTTGATCGCCATTTCGCCGAGGTAATAGGAGAGCGCCTGACCGGGCCACGCGATATAGCGGTCAACTTCGGTTTCGATCTCATGATCGGGGAGCGCCGTGTACTGGCGCATATAGGCAATCGCCTGTTCGCGCGCCCAACCCTGAGAATGGATGCCGGTATCGACGACGAGACGTACGGCGCGCCAGATCTGCCAGCCGAGATAACCGAACTTGTCATACGGCGTCTCGTACATGTCCATTTCGACGCCGAGATATTCGCAATAAAGCGCCCAGCCTTCGCCGTAGGCCGAGATGTACGAATAGCGCCGGAAATCCGGGAGCGTCGTGTCTTCCGCCGCAAGCGAACCCTGCAGCGCGTGGCCCGGCGCGGATTCATGCAAGGTCAGCGACGTCAGATTGAACAGCGGGCGATGTGGCAGGTCATAGGTGTTGACCAGATACACACCCGGTCCGCCGCGGCCTGACGTATAGAACGGTGCGAGATCGTCCGGCACCGGTTTGATCGCAAACCGCGCGCGCGGCAAACGCCCGAAGAACAGCGCGGCCTTGGCGTCGAACTTCTTGGCGATCCAGGCCGCGCGGTTGAGCAGATCCTGCGGCGTCTTTGCATAGAATTGCGGATCGGTGCGCAGGAATTCCTGGAACGCCGGGAAGTCGCCTTTGAACCCCGTCTCCTTCATCACATCGACCATCTGCTGATGGAGCGAGGCGACTTCCTGTTCGCCGATTTTGTGAATCTCGGCGGGGTCCATATCGAGCGTCGTGTATTCGAGGATTTGCTGACGGTAATAATTCTTGCCGTCCGGCATATCGATGGCGGCGAGCGACTTGCGCGCACCCGGCACGTATTCCTGCGTCCAGAACTTGAGCAGCTCCGCGTAAGTCGGCTGCACCTGTGTCTTGATCACGTCGATGGCTTCGGCGCGGAGCTTCGCCTGCATGTCGGGCGCGATGCCGGGCATCTTTTTGAACGGCTCGTAGAACAGCGACTCTTCCGGTTTCGCGTTCGACACATTGCTGATCGACGCGTCGCGGCCTTGCAGCGTCACCTGCGGCGGCGTGAAGCCACGCTTCAGGCCCGCGCGCATCTCATCCATCTGTTCGTGGAAATAGCGTGGCACGTCGCGCATCTGCGCGATCCAGTTCTGGTAGTCCTTCAGATTGCGGAAATCGCTGCGCGCGGTGTAGCCCATGTCGGTCCAGAACGTGGTGTCCGAATTGGCCGGCATTTCGTATTCGCGGAACTTCATATCCGCGATGATCACTTCAAGCTGCGGCTTGTAGACGTCGTAGTTCACCTGATTGGCAGCCGAGAGCT
>Ga0068853_100000221_pt1 | contig 40294 bp, 41 predicted proteins | sample KBSCornC32_FD_65655 | JGI IMG/M metagenome (GOLD analysis project Ga0068853, IMG submission 65655) | Corn rhizosphere microbial communities from Kellogg Biological Station, Michigan, USA - KBS Corn C3-2 | ecosystem: Host-associated > Plants > Roots > Rhizosphere > Soil ... | reverse complement strand
TCACCGGGGATGAAACCCTGTCCAATACTGGACTCTGCGGGGGGGATTTGGGAGTTTAAGGCCGGAAAGGCCAATCAGACTTACGGCGACGGTCAGCGATATGCCACCGGGCTCCGGAATTGCGTGGCGCTATTCTGGAACAAGTCGACCAATTCCCTGTTTGCCATGCAACACGGCCGTGACCAGCTGCACGATCTTTTCCCTGATATGTGGGACACGAAGCAGAGCGCAGAGCTGCCCGCCGAATGCATGTACGAGCTGCACCAGGGCTCCAACTGCGGCTGGCCATATATATTCTACGATCAGCTGCAGCACAAAAAGATATTAGCGCCCGAATACGGCGGCGACGGGATGAAGACTGGCGGAGATGACGCCCAGGACCCTGCTGCCGCTTATCCCGGTCATATGGCGCCTAACGGGCTGGTGTTCTATTCGGGCAGCCAGTTCCCTGAAAAATATAAGAACGGGGCGTTTATCGCCTTCCATGGCAGCTGGAACAGGGCTCCGGAACCGCAAAAAGGATATTTTGTGGTTTTCCAGCCTTTCAAGAATGGAAAGCCTAGCGGCGACTGGGAGGTCTTTGCGGACAATTTCTCGGGCGGGCCGGAAAAGGCGGCTTCGGGACGCGTGGACTATCGTCCCTGCGGGCTGGCGCAAGGACCGGACGGATCGCTGTATGTTACGGATGATACCAAGGGAACCGTCTGGAAGATATCGTACAAAAAATAACAATTGAACCAATCAATCAACCAACCTCGTACATGCAGAAAAATTTATTTATTGCGCTTACGGGTGGCCTGTTCGTACTGGCCACGGTACTGATGTCGCAAACGAAGAAGCCGGCGGCCAAACCGGGAGGATCGGGTGGTCTGCAGGCTTCCATTACCCGGGGAAAACAGGTGTATCTCGAGCAGTGTCTGGCCTGTCACCAGGTGGACGGGCTCGGTGTGCAGGGGATGAATCCTCCGCTGGCGAAGACAAAATTTGTGCTGGGTGATAAGAAGGCGCTGGTGAAGATCGTGCTGACCGGTATGCAGGGCGTCGAAGTAGACGGTGAGGACTATCATGGCGTAATGGCGCCGCACCCTGATCTTACGGATCAGCAGATCGCGGATGTACTGACCTATGTAAGGAATAGTTTTGGCAATAAGGCCACGGCTGTGACGCCCGGGGAGGTGAAGGTGGTGAGGGCTGCAAACCCGGCCCCCGCGCAGTAACATTTTTTGTTATAGTTTTGGGGATACATGAAACGCATTTTGTTTATAGACAGAGATGGTACCCTGATCAGGGAGGCTCCGCCGACCTACCAGATCGATTCTTTTGAGAAGCTGGAATTTTACCCGGATATGTTTGAGTATATGAGCCGGATCGCCCGGGAGTTCGACTACGAGCTGCTGATGGTGACCAACCAGGATGGGCTGGGAACGGCGTCGTTTCCGGAGGACAGTTTTTGGCCGGTGCAGAATTTTGTGCTGAAGACGCTGGAAGGAGAGGGGGTGAAGTTTGGCGGGGTCTTTATCGACAAAAGTTTTCCGGAGGAAGGGAAGGCGACGCGCAAGCCGGGTACGGGGATGCTGACGAAGTATCTCAATAACGCCGACTATGATCTGGCCAATTCCTTTGTGATAGGGGACCGGATCACCGACGTGCAGCTGGCGAAGAACCTGGGGTGCAAGGCAATATGGCTGAAGGTCGATGAGAATTTGGGGGGGGCGGAGATCAGCGACGCGCGCGATGTGCTGGAGTCGTCCATTGCGCTGGAGACGCCGCACTGGAGCAAGATCTATGAATTTCTCCGGCTTGGGCTGCGCCGGGTGGTACACGAGAGGAATACGAGCGAGACGCAGATAAAGATCGATCTGAATGTCGACGGCGCCGGGAAATCGACGATCATTACTGGTCTGGGATTTTTCGATCATATGCTGGAGCAGATCGCGAAGCATGGAAAAATGGACCTGGCTATTCGGGTCAATGGAGACCTGCATATCGACGAGCATCATACCATCGAGGATACGGGTATTGCGCTGGGCGAGGCGTTTGCAAAGGCGCTGGCGGACAAGCGGGGGATGGAACGGTATGGGTTTGCGCTGCCGATGGATGAGGCGGATGCGAAGGTGCTGATCGATTTCGGTGGTCGCAACTGGATCGTGTGGGATGCGGAGTTCAGGAGGGAATTGATCGGCGAGGTGCCTACGGAGATGTTCTTTCATTTTTTCAAGTCGTTCTCGGACGGGGCCCGGTGTAATCTGAATGTAGAGTGCAAGGGAGAGAATGAGCACCACAAGATAGAGGCGATCTTCAAGGCGTTCGCGAAGGCGATACGGATGGCGGTCAAGCGGGATCCGCTGAGTAATTATCTGCCGAGTACGAAGGGAGTCTTATAGTCTGAAGAATATTTTTTTCCGGTAGAGGAAATAGCACATCCCCCATTCACAGGCGAAGATGGTGAGGGAGGTGATGAGGGCGCTGACGATGGCTGGCGTACCTATCGGCTGCAGCAGGCCGCCGGTGATAGCACCGGCGTAGCCGTTGAACCAGCGGTGTCCTACGATCTCGAAGAACAGATAGACGAAGATCGAGTTCATGCCGATGATGGTGAAGAATTTTAGGTGGCGCCGGTGATCCTTTATGTCAATATACCAGTAGCAGAGCGCCAGAATGAGCAGGCTATAGCCAAGGGAGACGATAGTGAAAGAGGATGTGGCGATGCGCTTGATGATGGGCGTGACGTTGCACCAGTCGAGGGTATAACCGATTAGCAGGCTGATGGCTGCCCAAAGGAGGAGAGACCTGAGCTTGCGCGGGTTTTGACCGAGGAGCAGCTTGCCCGCCAGTGCGCCGCCGATGGTGTGTACGGATGTGGGGATGCAGTTGATGGCGACCCAGCCGCCGCGGTTGATCTTGTTCATCAGCAGGAGGTCTGCGTAGTTTCCAAAGTTATGCTGGTCGGTAAAGGGTTGGTCGAAGCCGGGTATATGTGTGTAACGATAGAGGGCTTCTGTCAGCAACAGCAGTCCTGCGCAGAAAGCGATCTGAGCGGTATTGCTCCATTTGTATATAAGGAAAGCGACGAGGGTCGTAAAGGAGAGCTGGGTGAGCACGTCCCATAGTTCGAAGGACAGGCCAGACTTTCTGACTGCGTAGTCGAGCACTCCCCAAAAGAATAGCCAGCCGCATCTTTTCAGTGTTTTTTTGAAGGATTGGTTCCATGTCGTTCCGTTCTGCCACTGTCGGTTGAGCGAGAAGGCCATGGCCACGCCTGCCATGAACATGAAGGCGGGCTGGACGAGGTCCCAGGCGCGGAGGCCGTGCCAGGGGTGGTGGGAGAACTGTTCGATGAGGGGATGAAAGGGGGTATTTTCGGTGGCTTGCGAGAGGGGTTCGTAGATGCCGGCGGCTTCGAGGGCAAGGAGCACCATGATGAGGCCGCGCATGAAGTCGAGGGATAGGAGGCGTTGGGAAGGGGCTGCGGGGGAGGTTGGAATTGGCATAGCTAAAAATAAAAAAATTTGGCGATTTGGGTTTTGACTATGATATTTGCCTTGCAATGAAAAATAATTTTATTCAGCAGTGGTGGTGGCATACTAGTCTCAAGCGGGGCAAGTAATGCTATTACTATAGAATTACCATATTTCGGGCCCCGAGTTTCGGGGCCTTTTTATTTTTATTATGTAACTGAGAATGAAAAAGATAGCCATCAAGACCCAATGTAAGAAGCTGCTCTCGGATATCTATACGCCGGTAGGCATTTACCTGCGGCTGAGGGACCGGTTCCGCGACACCATCCTGCTGGAAAGCACGGACTATCATGCGGCGGAGAACAGCTATTCGTTTATCGGTATCAATGCCATCGCGGGTATGGAGATCACGGACACCAGGAGCATCGAGTTCAAGTTGCCCGGGCAGAAGCCTGAGCGGACGCCGCTGCAGCAGTTGTCCGATACGCCGGGGCTGTTGTGGGAGTTCATGCAGCGGTTCGAGGTGGAGGCTGCGGGCGAGAGGCCGGTACGGGTAGCGCAGGGGTTGTTTGGGTATACGACTTTCGATGCGGTGCAGTTCTTCGATACCATCAAATTTTCTGACAAGGACGGGAGCGAAAATGGCGGGGTCCGGAAGGATGGGAGCGGCGCGGCCATTCCGCTGATGCGATACCGGCTGTACCAGTATGTACTGGCGATCAACCATTTTAAAGATGAGATCTATATCTGTGAGAACAAGATTGCCGGCATCGAGTCTGAGTTGCAGGTGGTGGAGTCGCTGATACGGAGTAAAGACGTGCCGGTCTATCCTTTCCAGCCGAAAGGGGAGGAGAGTTCCAATATGACGGATGAGCAGTACAGGGAGATGGTGAGGAAGGGTATTGCCAGCTGTCTGCGGGGGGATGTGTTCCAGATCGTGCTCAGCCGGAGGTTTCAGCAATCGTTTGCGGGTGATGAGTTCAATGTATACCGCGCCCTGCGGAATATCAATCCTTCTCCTTATCTCTTCTTTTTCGACTACGGCGACTACAAGCTGATGGGGTCTTCTCCCGAGTCGCAGCTGATCCTGCAGAGCGGGGAGGCGGTCGTTCACCCTATAGCGGGGACGTTCAAACGCAGCGGGGACGATGCCACCGACCGGCAAACGGCGGACAGGCTGCTGAAGGACGCCAAGGAGAATGCCGAGCACGTGATGCTGGTCGATCTGGCGCGGAATGACCTGAGCCGCAGCTGCGATGAGGTAAAGGTGGCGCAGTACAGGCAGGTGCAGTATTACTCCCACGTCATTCACCTGGTAAGCGAGGTGAGGGGGATGCTGAGGCCGGGGTACAATCCTTTCGATCTGCTGGCTACTACTTTCCCCGCGGGGACGCTGAGCGGCGCTCCAAAATTCAAGGCGATGGAGCTGATCGACGCCTATGAGCCGACGGCCCGAAGCTATTATGGAGGCTGTATCGGTTATATGGGATTTGACGGCAGCTGCAATCATGCGATCATGATCCGCAGCCTGCTCAGCCGGAATAATACGCTGACCTATCAGGCGGGGGCGGGCGTAGTGGCGGCCAGCCAGCCGGAAAGCGAATTACAGGAAGTAAACAATAAGTTGGGCGCGTTAAAGTCTGCCATTCTTTACGCGGCCCAAATCACCGAATATAAATAAACGTGATGCGCATACTCGTGTTTGACAACTACGACTCTTTTACGTATAATCTGGTACATCTGGTGGAGAAGCTGCTGAAGCAGAGTGTCGAAGTCCATCGCAATGATCGTATCCCTCTCGAAAAGGTAAAGGAATACGACAAGATCATCCTTTCACCGGGGCCCGGCGTCCCTTCCGAAGCGGGATTGCTGCTGCCGTTGATCCGGGAATATGCTGCTTCCAAATCCATTCTCGGCGTTTGTCTGGGCCATCAGGCGATCGGGGAGGCCTTTGGCGGAAAGCTGGTCAATCTGAGCACCGTCTACCATGGAGTGGCGACGCCCGTAAAGGTGCTGAAGCCAGGGGCGCTGTTCGAAGGGCTGCCGGAAACGCTGGAAGTCGGTCGTTATCACAGCTGGGTGGTGAGTGAAGAGGGTTGGCCGGAGGAGCTGGAAGTAACGGCACGGGACGAGAAGGGGATGGTGATGGGGCTGCGTCACAGGCAACTGGACGTACAGGGGGTACAGTTTCATCCGGAGAGCGTGCTGACGCCGTTGGGAGAAAAGATATTGGCTAACTGGTTAAAGAATTAAGAGCGATGAAAAAGATACTTCAATTTTTATTCGAACATAAGACGCTGGACCGCGGGCAGGCGAAGGACGTGCTGGCGCGCATCGCCAGGGGCGAGTTCAACGAAAGCGAACTGGCCGCCTTTATCACCGTCTATCTGATGCGGAGCGTTACCATCGAAGAGCTGCAGGGCTTTCGGGACGCCCTGCTCGAGCTGTGTGTGCGGGTAGACCTGGACGGGCATGATACCATCGACATCGTCGGCACGGGCGGGGATGGGAAGAATACTTTCAATATCTCCACGCTGGCCTGTTTTATCGTAGCGGGTGCCGGACATAAGGTCGCCAAGCACGGCAACTACGGGGCGACTTCCATCAGCGGCGCCTCCAATGTGATGGAGCAGCTGGGCTATAAGCATAAGAACGACGCCGGCAGGCTTCGGCGGGAGGTGGAAGAGTCCGGCATCTGTTTCCTCCATGCACCGTTGTTTCATCCGGCGCTGAAGACGGTAGGGCCGATCCGCAGGAACCTCGGTATCCGGACCTTTTTTAACGTGCTGGGGCCCATGGTCAATCCCGCCTTTCCCGCGACGCAGCTGGTGGGGGTGTATAACCTGGAGATGGCAAGGATCTACAATTATCTGTTGCAGCAAACGGAAGGACGGTTTACGATCATCCATTCGCTGGACGGGTATGACGAGATATCTCTGACCGGGGATACGAAGGTCATCACCAACAAGGGTGAAAAGATCATGACGCCGGAAGAATTAGGCAAGAGAATGGTAAATGCTACCGATATTTATGGGGGTAACACGGTTGAAGAGGCAGCGAAGCTGTTTGTGAGGATACTCAGCGGGGAAGGCAGCTGGGCGCAGAATGCCGTAGTTATCGCCAATGCGGCGATGGCGTTGCATGCCAGCGGTGGGTTCAGCAGTTATGCCGAGGCTTACGCAGCGGCGGTGGAGAGTCTGGAGAGCAAAAAGGCTTATGGGGCTTTGGAAAAATTAATCTCACTACAATGAACATATTAGAGAAGATAGTTGCATTCAAGAGGAAGGAAGTAGAGGAGAGAAAGGACAAGGTGACGGTGAAACAGCTGGAGGGCATGGACGGGTTTTCGAGGGAGGTACTGTCGTTGAGGAAGTTCCTGACTGACCCGTCGCGGACGGGGATCATTGCTGAGTTCAAGCGGCGCAGCCCTTCCAAAGGGGTGATCAATGACCGGGTGAGTGTGGAAGAGGTGACGAAGGGGTATACGGCGGCGGGGGCCAGTTGTCTTTCGGTGCTGACGGATGAGGAGTTCTTTGGGGGGACGAGTGGAGACCTTGTGGCCGCGCGGGTGAATGACCTGCCTATTTTGCGGAAGGATTTTATGATCGATGAATACCAGATCGTCGAGGCGAGGGCGATCGGAGCGGATGTCATACTGCTGATCGCGGCCTGTCTTTCGCCTGCAGCCGTTCGGAGGCTGGCGCGATTTGCTGCGTCGCTGGGGCTTGAGGTGTTGCTGGAGATACACGGTGATGATGAGCTCGGGCATATATGTGAGGAGACCCCGCTGGTGGGCGTCAACAACAGAGACCTGAAAACGTTTACGGTGGATGTGGAGCGTTCGATACGATTAAGCCAGCGGATCCCTGCGGGGAAGCTGCTGATCGCGGAGAGCGGAATTAACGATACTGCTACGATACTACATATGAAAAAAGCCGGGTTCCAGGGTTTTCTTGTGGGAGAGCGTTTTATGAAGGAGGAGGACCCGGGGGCCGCGTTCGCGGCTTTTGTTCGGGAACTAACTACAAACATATGAGAGTAAAAGTATGCGGAATGACCGAGCTCGATCAGGTCAAACAGCTGGACGCCCTGGGCGTGGACTTTGCGGGGTTTATCTTCTATCCGAAGTCGCCGAGGTATGTCGTGAGGCACCTGGCCGGCGAGCAATTGAGGAAGGCGAAGCTGCGTATCGGCAAGGTCGGCGTCTTTGTCAATGCCAACTATGACGAGGTCATGAAACAGGTGGACGCATACGGGCTGGACATGGTGCAGCTGCACGGCGATGAGACGCCGCGTTTTTGCGAGCAGCTGGCCAACTATATTACAGTCGTCAAGGTTTTCCGGCTGGGAGAGAACGATCCGATAGACTGGCTGGTCCGTCCTTATCAGGACTCCTGCGATATGTTCCTTTTCGACACGGAAGGCGTTGGGTATGGCGGCACGGGGAAGAAGTTCAACTGGGACACCCTGAAGCCGGCGCATATCGACAAGCTGTTCTTTCTGAGCGGGGGCATCGAGGCGGGGGATGTGGAGAGGCTGAAGGAGTTTGCCCGGGAGCCTGTGGCCCGGAAATTATTCGCGATAGACGTCAACAGTAAATTTGAAACGAGTCCGGGGGTAAAAGACATGAAGAAGGTGAGGGCCCTGCTGGACAATATAAAGAATCCCAAAGTATAAATAACCTTTTTTTATTATGAAGACGTATCAGTCTCCGGATGAGCGGGGGTATTATGGAAAATTTGGAGGGGCGTTCATTCCCGAAATGTTGTACCCGAATGTGGAGGAGTTGCGCACCAGGTATCTGGAGATCATGCACGAATCGTCCTTTCAGAGGGAGTTCCAGTCGTTGTTACGGGACTATGTGGGGAGGCCGTCTCCGCTGTATCTTGCGAAGCGATTGAGTGCGAAGTACAATACTCAGCTGTTTCTGAAACGGGAAGACCTGAACCATACGGGGGCGCACAAGATCAATAATACGATCGGGCAGATATTGCTGGCGCAGCGGCTTGGCAAGCACCGGATCATTGCGGAGACGGGCGCCGGTCAGCACGGGGTGGCAACGGCCACGGTATGTGCGCTGAAGGGTATCGAGTGTATTGTCTATATGGGAGAGAAGGATATCGAGCGGCAGGCGCCGAATGTGGCCAGGATGAAGATGCTGGGCGCGAAGGTAGTGCCGGCGACCAGCGGCAGCAAGACGCTGAAGGATGCTACCAATGAGGCTATCCGCGACTGGATAAACAATCCGGTGGACACGCATTATATCATCGGCAGTGTTGTGGGGCCGCATCCCTATCCGGATATGGTGGCGCGTTTTCAGAGCGTGATCAGCGAGGAGATCAGGGTGCAGCTGAAGGAGAAGACGGGCAGCGAGCTGCCTACACACGTGATCGCCTGTGTTGGCGGAGGCAGCAATGCGGCGGGGTCCTTCTATCATTTTCTGGACGAAGGCAGCGTGGAGCTGATCGCTGTCGAGGCGGCCGGTCATGGAGTGAACAGCGGGATGAGCGCCGCGACGACGCAGCTGGGCAAACCGGGCGTATTGCATGGCAGCCGAAGCTATGTGATGCAGACGGAAGACGGACAGGTAGTAGAGCCGCACAGTATCTCGGCGGGACTCGACTACCCTGGTATCGGGCCGTTGCACGCGCATTTGTTCGACAGCGGCAGGGGAACTTTTCTGAGCGCGACGGATGAGGAGGCGGTGAGGGCGGCGTTCTTACTGACCCGCCTGGAAGGCATCATTCCGGCGCTGGAGTCGTCGCACGCGCTGGCGGCCCTGGAGCAGCTGCAGCTGAACGAGAAAGATACGGTAGTGCTTTGTCTCAGTGGAAGAGGAGATAAGGATATGGGGACTTATATGAAAGTAATGGAGGAACAAACTATATGAGTAGAATATCCAAACTTTTTAAAGAGAAGGATCGTCCGGTGTTGAACGTTTACTGCACGGCGGGTTATCCGCGGCTGGACAGTACGATGGAAGTGTTGAAGGCGCTTGAGGAAAATGGAGCCGACCTGATCGAGCTGGGGATGCCGTACAGCGATCCTCTGGCGGATGGTCCGGTGATCCAGGCGAGCAGCACGCAGGCTTTGGCCAACGGGATGACGATGGCGAAGCTGTTCGGTCAGCTGAAGGATCTGAGGTCTTCCGTAGAGGTCCCGGTATTGCTGATGGGATATATGAATCCGGTGATGCAGTATGGATTCGAGCGGTTTTGCGAGTCGGCGGCGGAGGTGGGGGTGGATGGTCTGATCCTGCCCGATCTTCCGATCTACGAATTTGAGACGGAGTATGGACCGGTGATGAAGAAGTATGGTCTGGATTTTATTTTCCTGGTGACGCCGGAGACTTCGGAAGAGCGTATCCGTAAGGTAGACTCGCTGAGCTCGGGGTTTCTTTATGCCGTCTCCTCTTCTTCGACGACGGGAAAGGATAAGGATATAAATGACCAGCAGTCCTATTTTCAGCGGCTGCAGGCGATGGGGTTGCGAAATCCCGTACTGGTAGGTTTTGGTATCCGGGATAAGGAGAGCTTCGACGCTGCGACCAAATATGCCAACGGGGCGATCATCGGCACCGCATATATCCGGGCGCTGGAAGGCGGCGGAGACGTGGCATCTGCGACGCGTCAATTCCTGAACAGTATATTAAGATAAACTATGAATCTCGCCATTGTAAAATATAACGCAGGCAATATAAGGTCCGTTCTGTATGCGCTGGAGCGCATCGGGAAAGAGGCCGTGGTGACAGATGATCCCGCGGAGATACAGGCTGCGGATAAGGTAATATTCCCTGGCGTAGGGGAAGCGAGCACGGCGATGAGCTATCTGAAGGAAAGGAGGCTGGATGATCTGATCAGAGGATTGAAGCAGCCGGTGCTGGGGATATGTCTGGGTATGCAACTGATGTGCAGCTATAGCGAAGAGAACGATACGGAGTGTCTGGGTATATTCCAGAATCAGGTGCGCCGGTTTAGCGGGGATGGTCTGAAGGTGCCGCAGATCGGCTGGAATAACATTTTCGGGCTTCGCTCGCCGTTGTTCGAAGGCGTTCCCGAGCAGAGCTATTGTTATTTCGTGCACGGATACTATGCGTCTCCCGGCGAGGATACTATTGCGTCTTCGGACTATGGGCTGGTTTATAGTTCGGGGCTGCAAAAGGGGAATTTTTACGGCGTGCAGTTTCATCCGGAGAAATCGGCGCGGGTGGGAGAAACGATACTTACCAATTTTATCGATAAAATATAATTTTTAGATGGAGATCATTCCGGCAATTGATATTATAGACGGGAAATGCGTTCGTCTCACGCAGGGTGACTATGCGCAGAAGAAGATATACAACGAGAACCCGCTGGAGGTGGCGATGGAATTCGAGGATGCGGGGTTAAGGCGGCTGCATCTTGTGGACCTGGACGGGGCGAAGGCCGGTGCGGTGAAGAACTGGAAGGTATTGGAAAGACTGGCGGGGAAGACGGGGATGGTGATCGACTTCGGCGGTGGCATCAAGACGGCGGCTGACGTCGATATAGTTTTCGACTCCGGGGCGGCGCTGGCCACTGTCGGGAGTATCGCCGTGAAGAACGGGCCGCTGTTCGTGAGCTGGCTGGAGGAGTATGGGGCGGCGAAGTTTCTGCTGGGCGCCGATGTTCGCGACGAGAAGATCGCGGTGGGCGGATGGCTGGAGACGACGGACAGGTGGGTCTATGATTTTATTCAGGAATATCTCGAGAAGGGTGTGTCGCAGATCTTTTGTACGGATGTGAGCAAGGACGGGTTATTACAGGGACCGGCATTGGAGCTGTATAAGAACATAGTCGGGAAATTCCCTTCCCTTCATTTTATTGCCAGTGGCGGGGTGAGTTGCTTCGACGATGTGTTGCGGCTGGAAGAGGTGGGGTGCAGCGGTGTAATTATCGGGAAGGCCATTTATGAAGGGCGTATCTCATTGAATCAATTAAGAAGTTATGCTGACTAAACGAATCATACCTTGTCTGGATATCAAAGACGGCCGGACGGTGAAGGGTGTCAATTTTGAGAATATCCGGGATGCGGGCGATCCGGTTGAACTGGGGGCGTTGTACGCACAGGAAGGGGCGGATGAGCTTGTCTTTTTGGATATAGCGGCGACGAACGAGCAGCGGAAGACGCTGCGGAAGCTGGTGAACAGGATCGCCCATCATATCAATATACCGTTCACGGTCGGCGGGGGTATCACGAGTGTCGATGACGTGAGTCTGCTGTTGCAGAACGGGGCCGACAAGATCTCGGTGAACACGTCTGCTTTCAAGCGGCCTGAACTGGTGTCGGAACTGGCGAAGGAGTTCGGGAGCCAGTGCGTCGTGCTGGCTATCGATACTAAGCGGGAGGAGGACGGACAGTGGTATGTGTATCTGAATGGCGGAAGGGTGAAGACGGAGGTGCTCTGTACGGACTGGGCCAGGGAAGGTGTGAGCAGGGGGGCTGGCGAAATACTGCTGACCTCCATGAATAATGACGGCACAAAAAAAGGCTTTGCGCTGGATATAACGAGGGAACTGGCAAGTTCTTTGACGGTACCGGTGATAGCGTCGGGCGGCGGCGGGGCGAAGGAACATTTTGTCGACGTGCTTGGCGAGGGCAGGGCGGATGCCGCGCTGGCCGCCAGCATTTTTCATTTTAAGGAAATTGGGATTCCGGAATTAAAAGGATATTTGCAGGAGCATAACATAACGGTTCGAATATGAATAGTTTGCAAATCGATTTTAAGAAATCGCCCGACGGCCTGGTGCCGGCAGTGGTCCAGGACGTGGACACGGGCAAGGTATTGATGCTGGGGTATATGAATGTCGAAGCGCTCGAACAGACGCAGAAGGAGGGGAAGGTGACGTTCTTTAGCCGCAGCAAACAGCGGTTGTGGACAAAGGGGGAGGAAAGCGGTAATTATCTGCTGGTTAAGCATATTGCGGTAGATTGCGATCAGGACACCCTGCTGATCAAGGCGGAGCCCCTTGGGCCTGTTTGTCATACCGGAGCAGACACCTGCTGGGACGAAAAGAACCACCGGGAGGATTTTTTGGCCTGTCTTGAGGAGACGATCGTCGAGAGGCGGCTACACGGGGATCCGGAAAATTCCTATGTCGCACGTCTGTTTGACAAGGGAATCAATAAGATAGCGCAGAAGGTAGGGGAAGAGGCCGTCGAGCTGGTGATCGAATCGAAGGATCATGATGACGGTCTTTTTCTGAATGAGGCTGCTGACCTGCTTTTCCACTATTTGATCCTTCTTAACGCAAAAGGGTATAACTTACAGGACGTAACGAATGTGTTGCGGGAGAGACATAAAAAATAGTGATAATATGAAATTATTTCTTAGTGTGCTGGTGGCGCTGCCGGTGTTTGCGATGGCGCAGGCGGGTGGTTCAGAGGGGTTCACGATCTCGGGGAGTGTAAAAGGGGCGGCGGAGAATTCGAAGGTAGCGCTGACCGATGGTTCCAATCCTACGGATACGGTCGCATCGACGGTGGTAAAGGATGGCAGGTTCACGCTGAAGGGGCATGTATCTGAGCCGAATTTGTATGAACTGAATTTTGTTGCAGCGGGGAAGAAGGCTCCGTTGTTCATGGGTAATGATAAGATGTCGGTCTCGGGTTCGATGGAGGATGTGAAGGAATTGAAAGTAAGCGGCTCGTCGTCGAATGACGACTTTGTGGAATTTCAGAAAATGTTCAATCCTTATTTTGTGCAGCTGAATTCCGTCATGGGCCAGGCGAATTCACCGGCCGGCGTGGCGAAGAAAGACTCTCTTTTTCGCGAGTACAAGAAGCTGACCGATAGCATTTTCAAACGGATCGACGGGTTTGTCGAGCGAAAGAGATCGTCCTATGTTGCGCCTTTTGTGCTGGTGGTCGTGAATCAACTGACGGAAGACGTGGCGGCGCAGGACAGGCGTCTGCATTCATTGTCTCCCGAGGTACAGAAGGGATATTACGCGCAATACCTGCAGAAGATGGTAGACGACGCCAAGATCGGCGCGGTTGGCACGGAGGCGCTGGACTTTACGCAGAATGACACGTCAGGTCGTGCGGTCACCCTTTCTTCTTTCAGGGGGAAGTATGTGCTGGTCGATTTTTGGGCGAGCTGGTGCGGGCCCTGCCGGATGGAGAATCCGAATGTGGTGAACATGTATCAGAAGTTCAAGGCCAAGAATTTTACTGTTCTCGGTGTTTCGCTGGATAAATCGAAGGAGCCCTGGATCAAGGCCATCAAGGATGACGGGCTGGCGTGGACGCAGGTCAGTGACCTGAAGTACTGGTACAATGAGGCTGCGGCCAAATATCATATTCAGAGTATCCCGCAGAATCTGCTGGTTGATCCTAACGGGAAGATAGTAGGCCGGAATCTAAGAGGGCCCGATCTGCAGGCGAGGTTGTGTGAATTGTTGGGATGTAATTAAGAAGTTGAGAGGGGCCGGGTGACCGGCCCCTTTTTTAATTAATGTCTTTTCCCTGCTGCAGCATCGGCAGCAATTTTTCAATATTTGTTTTATTGAGTCCGTCAGGCGCCTGGGCCTGTGCTTTTTTGAGGTAGTCGAGCGCTTTTTTGTAGTCGCCGGTTGCGGAGTAGCCTCGTGCCATGCCCATATTTGTCGTGAATTCGTTGGGGTGTCTGTCGTAGTTGAGCTTGAAGACGTCGAAGGCTTCCTTTGGCATTTTCCGGATGATCAGCTGGCGGGCGTACTGGTGGACTTCATTGACCTTTCCAAGTGGCAGGGCTTCCTTCATGACGGCGTCTGCCTCTTCTTTCCGGTTGAGGAGGGCCAGTACCTGGGCTTTGGTGGAGAGGCTGGTGAAATTTTTGTCGCCGACGACGGTGGGGTTGGTGGCGGAGTCGGCCCATGCGAGTCCTTCTTCGAGGTCGGTGTTGCGTTGTACGCAGAAGAGGGCGGCCTGATTCCAGGTGTTCCAGTTAAAACCCTTGTCTGTGCGCAGCTCGCGTCGGAAGGATTCCAGTTGTGTTTTGACATAGTCGACCTCGACTTTGAAGGGGATGCTTAGCTTTTCCCACTCCAGGGCGATGGTAGCGGAGTTCTCTTTCTGGTCCTGGAACTCATAGCGGAGCCATTCCACCTCTTTATCCATTGGTACGGGTTTGACGGTGACGCGGAGGGCGTCTTCCTTCTGGTCATAGAAAAAGCTGCCCCATGAGCTGCTGTTGTGAGAGAAGATCAGCGTACATTCTGAGGGGCCATATGCGATGAAGAAGCCGTATTTGCCGGCGGGCAGGGGTTTGCCTTCTACGGCGACGTCGGTGGAGAACTCGATGGTGGTGTTCTCGTTGGCGCCGGCGCGCCATGGTGCGGCTTTGCTGGTGCCGTAGCCCTGGTAGGTATATCCTTCGGGGACGAGCTTGCCCCAAATTTGTCCTTCGCGGCCTTTGACGCCGGGTCGGTCGTAGTGGAGCGTAATATCGGTGATGCCTATGCGCTCGGTGACGGCCGCTTTTTTATTTCCTCCGCTGGGGAGGGAGGTTAACTGAGCGTGGGTGGTGGTGGTAACGAGTAGCAGTGCCAGCAGGATGCAGGCTGGGAATGTTTTTCTCATAGCGAGGCAATTTAGTTGGCTAAATATAGTATTTGGCGGCCCCGGTTGGGCTGTATTTTACACCGAAGGCGGAAAAACCGTTATTGTAGCTGCCGTTTGTAGAGTTGAATGGTATTCTCGTAGCCGAGGTAGAGGGCGTCGCAGATGAGGGCGTGGCCGATGGAGACTTCGTCGAGGCCTGGGATGTTGTGGGCGAAGAAGCTGAGGTTTTGGAGGTCGAGGTCGTGGCCGGCGTTGAGGCCGAGGCCTGATTTGACGGCGCATTCGGCAGCGGCGCGATAGGGGGCGATGGCTTTTTCCCGGTCCTGGTAGTATTGGTGCGCGTAGGCTTCGGTGTAGAGTTCGACGCGGTCGGCGCCGGTGGCGGCGGCGCCTTCGACCATGGCGATCACGGGGTCGACGAAGAGGGATACGCGGATGCCGGCCTGTTGGAAGGTAGAGACGATGTCGGTGAGATAGTTCTTGTGGCGGATGGTATCCCAGCCGTGGTTGGAGGTTATTTGTCCGAGGGCGTCCGGGACGAGTGTGACCTGGGTGGGGCGAACATCGAGGACGAGGTCGACGAATTTCTGTTCCTGGGAATTGCCTTCGATATTGAACTCGGTGGTTATGATCTTTTTGATGCCGTAGACGTCGGCATATCGGATATGGCGTTCGTCGGGGCGGGGGTGGACGGTGACTCCGTCGGCGCCGAATATCTGAGCGTCCTCTGCTGCCTTGACTACGTCCGGATTATTGCCTCCGCGGCTGTTGCGGAGGGTGGCAAATTTGTTGATATTGACCGAGAGTTTTGTCATGGGGCAAAGGTAAGGACGGGGTGGTTTATCCGGGCTGGAAAAAATTATGTACCAGTATATACCAGTTCTCAAATAAGATGATATATTTATACTATGAAAGGCAAATCTGTATCGGACATTATCCGGATCGATCCGGGGTTGACGACTCCGGTGTACAGACAGATCGTCGAGTCGATTGCGCGGAATATCGATAACGGCGTGCTGAATAAGGACGATATGCTGCCGTCTGTGAATCAGATAGCTGCAGAGTTCTCGCTGGCCCGGGGGTCTGTGTTTACGGCTTATAATGAATTGAGGAGTTCGGGGATCATCGATAGTATTCCCGGGAAGGGGTATTATGTTTTGAGTACGGAGACGAGGCAGAAGAAGATATTTTTGTTGTTCAGCACATTCACTCCCTATAAGGAGATCCTTTATAATGCTTTTCGGGACCATCTGCCGGAGGGCTGTTCGCTGGATATTTATTTCCACCACCACAATGTCCGGATGTTTGAGACGCTGATCAGGGAGCAGTCGGGGTACTACAATAGTTTCGTGATCATGCCGGAGGTGAATGGGGAGACGTTGGGTGTGTTGTCCAGGCTGGAGCAGAAACGGGTGTTTTTGCTGGATGTGGGGCTGAAGGAATACAGGGACGCATATCCGGGGGTATATCAGAATTTTGAAAAGGATATTTTTTCGATCCTGACGGATTCTGTGGAATTGGTGAAGAAGTACAGTCGGTTGTTCCTGGTCTTTCCGGAGGGTTTTCGGACGCGTGATATCATTACCGGGTTTCAAAAATTCGGGAGGAGAAAGGTCGTATCAACGGAGGTGAGGGGAAATGTAGGAGGGACGGGTGGCCCGGGGAGGATGGCGGCCGGCGATGTTCAGAAGGGGGATGCCTTTATCGTTATCGACGACAATAGTCTGGTGGAAGTGATCCAGTTGGCGACAAGGAAGGGCTGGCAGCTGGGCAGGGATATCGGCGTCATTTCTTATAACGAGACGCCTTTGAAGAGTGTGATCGGCAATGGGATCACGACGATCACGACCGATTTTGCGGCGATGGGGAAGACGATGGCGGAGATGGTTTTGTCGGGGAAGAGGGAGGTGGTTGAGAATCCGTTTGTGCTGATCGACAGGAAATCTTTTTGATATGAATGATATTGAAAGAACTAAGATTTTTTTCGGAGGAGGGAGCTTGTCCGGCGGTATGGTCGATCGGCTGACGAGGCGGATCGGGGACCTGGGGGACATCTTCAGTGACAGGGAGGCTTATGCGCGGATGCCGGCGGACCAGGTAGTGTATGAGGTGGAGTCGTATTTTCCTGTTGCGGGTGGAACGGAGGGCGGATTGTTTGTCGGGATCACGTATATCCATCCGGGTAAGGTCGGACAGGAGTATTTTATGACCAAAGGGCATTTCCACGAGATCAGGAACAGGGCTGAGGTTTATATCTGTATAGGAGGGGAGGGTATGCTGATCCTTATGAATGAAGATCATTCGCGGGTATGGGCGGAGAAGATGGAGCCGGGAAGTATTCATTATATCAACGGGCATGTGGCGCACCGTACGGCGAATACGGGCAGTGGGGTGCTTTCTTTTGGTGCTGTATGGCCTTCGGACGCGGGGCACGACTATCGGACGATCAGTGAAAAGGGATTCTCAAAAATATTGGTCGAAAAAGATGGGGTGGCAACCCTGGTGGACAGATCATGAACAAACACTATATAGGTATCGATCTTGGGGGCACGCGTGTAAAGCTGGGTCTGGTGACTGAGGGAAGGGTCGTGGCGCGAAGGATCATTCCGGCGTCCGGCGGGCTGGGGCTGAGTTTGCCGGCGATCCAGGGAGAAGTGGATGGGCTATTGCATTCGAATCAGGTTTCGCGGGCTTCGCTGGGAGGGATTGGACTGGCCTTTGCCGGTCTTGTGGATCCGTCTGCGCAGCTTATCCTTTCAACCAACAAAAAGTACGACGACGCGCTGGGGGTAGACCTTCCAGGATGGGCGAGGCGGCACTGGGCTGTTCCTTTTTATATGGACAATGACGCCCGTATGGCTGCAGTAGGAGAATGGAAATACGGGGCGGGAAGGGATACAGATGATCTGGTGGTAATGACCATCGGCACGGGTATCGGAACGTCGGCGATAATAGAGGGGCGACTGCTCCGGGGGCGTCATTATCAGGCGGGTTGTCTGGGCGGGCATATCTCCGTGCAATATGACGGGCGGGTCTGTACCTGCGGCAATAAAGGGTGTCTGGAAGCCTATGGTTCCACCTGGAGTCTGGCTGGAAAGATCGAAGGGATCGATGATTTCGAGGCGCTTTTTGCCGCGGCGGAAAAGGGTAGCGCCGACGCCTTGCGGGTGAGGCAGGATTGTTATGATATCTGGTCTGCGGGGATCGTGAACCTGATACATGCCTACGATCCCGAGGTAGTCGTGCTGGGCGGGGGGGTGATGGCGAATTCGAAGCAGATATTACCCTATCTGACGGAAAGGGTCCACCGGCATGCCTGGTGTCCATGGGGAAAGGTGAGTCTAAGGGCTACTCAGTTACATAGTGATGCGGGCATACTGGGAGTGACGCACTGTTTGCATAATAAGATATAGACGATGATGAGATCTAATTACGATAAGAAGCCTTTTATACAGACTGAGGGCGCCGGCTGCCGGGAAGGCTGGGCGGCGGTTGGGGAGGTTATCAGGGAATATAACAGGAGACTGGTTGTTCTGGAAACCTACCCGGGAGTTCAGGATGAGGAGGTGGTTCTGAGGTTGCAGGAGGAATTGCCGGGGCGGTGGTTTTTTACAAGGGATGCATTTTTGCCGGAGGATGCAATATTGAAACTGGTCTATCCGGATGTGACGGATGACGAGGTATTCGGGTATATTACAAGGTTAGCCATGAATGACTATTTCGATCCTGTGCGGCTGCGCGCGATGCGGAAGGCGATAAAGGACGAGCCGGGCGGTGTATATGTATATGGGCCTGGCGCTGCGTTGGTTGTAGAGTGGTGGTGGGATCTGCTTGTCTATTTCGATATGCCGCGCTGGGAAGCGCAGTTGCGGTTTCGCCGCAATGAGATTGCGAATCTGGGGCTGACGGAGAAGACGGTGAAGGCCTCGCTGCAGTACAAGCATGCCTTCTTTGTGGACTGGCGGGTAGCGGACAGGCATAAGAAGCAGCTGATGTACCGGTGGGACTTTGTGGTCGATACCACCATTGCGGGTCAACCAAAGATCGTGGTGGGAGCTGCGTTGAACAACGCGTATGCGCTGGCTGTGCGGAGGCCATTCAGGCTGGTGCCCTTCTTTGACCCGGGGCCGTGGGGCGGGCAGTGGATGAAGGATATATGTGGGCTGGACAGGTCGCAGCCCAATTATGCCTGGTGTTTTGACTGTGTGCCGGAGGAGAACAGTCTCCTGATAAAATTTGGGGATATTCTTTTTGAGACGCCGGCGATCAATCTGGTGTTTGCTCAGTCGGGAGCATTGCTGGGTGAGGCCGTACAGGCCAGGTTCGGAGACGAGTTCCCAATCCGGTTCGATTTTCTGGATACGATGGGCGGAGGGAATCTGAGCCTTCAGGTCCATCCGACCACCCAATATATCCGGGAGCATTTTGGGATGGATTATACACAGGACGAGAGTTATTATATTCTGGATGCGGAGGTGGATGCGGTTGTTTACCTGGGCCTGAATGATAGGGTTTCGCCGGAGGTGATGATCGGGGAGTTGTCTGCGGCGCAGGAAGGGGGGAAGCCGTTCGACGCCGAAAAATTTGTAGGGAAGTGGCCGATAAAGAAGCATGACCACGTGCTGATACCGGCGGGGACGGTGCACTGTTCGGGAAAGAACAGCATGGTACTGGAGATCAGTGCGACGCCGTATATCTTTACCTTCAAGCTGTGGGACTGGGGCAGAATGGGGTTGGACGGGAAGCCGAGGCCGATCAATATCGGGCATGGACAGGAGGTGATCAACTGGAGTCTCGGGCCGGAGCGGACGAAGAGGGAGCTGATCAACGCGATCTCGGTGGTGGATGAAGGACCGGGGTGGCGCGAGGAGCGCACGGGGCTGCACGAGCGGGAATTTATCGAGACGCGGAGGCACTGGTTTACGGGAAAGGTAGCGCATCATACGGGTGGAAGCGTCAATGTGCTGAACCTGGTCGAGGGGAGGGAGGCGATCGTGGAGAGTCCTTCCGGCGCGTTCGAGGCTTTTGTGGTCCATTATGCGGAGACCTTCGTAGTGCCGGATGGGGTTGGGGAGTATACGATCCGGCCTTATGGGGAGGGCGAGGGACAGCTGTGTGCGACGATGAAGGCGTTCGTACGAAAGAATGCATAAAATTTCGATATGTCTGAATATGCTAACAGGCCGATCCCGACGGAGAAGCCGGCGGTGGCGGTTGTCACGAGGCCCTGGGGTTCCTTCAGGCAGTTTGCCAACAATGAAGAATGCACCGTGAGTCTGATGACGGTGTTGCCTGGACAGCGGCTCAGTCTCCAGTCGCATACCGGCCGTGCGGAGCTGTGGATCGTGATCGATGACGGTGCGGTCGTGCAGGTAGGGGATGAGGTGCGGGAGTGCCGGGCCGGAGAGGAAATATGGATACCGGTGAATGAGCGGCACCGGCTGAGCTGTAGCGGGGACGGTCCTGTCCGCGTGCTGGAGGTAGCATTTGGCAACTGGCAACAAAACGATATCTGCCGATATGATGACGACTACAAGCGCTGACAGGCGCACCAATTTTATCTGTCTGACGGTGGCCGTTGGCGGTCTGCTGTTCGGCTTTGACACCGCTGTCATATCCGGGGCGGTCGGGTTGATCAGGGAGCAGTATGTTCTGGATACGACGAGGGAGGGGTGGTTTGTGAGCAGTGGTCTGGTGGGTTGTATCGTGGGCGTGCTGGTCACGGGGGTACTGAGCGACCGTATCGGAAGGAAGCGGACCATCCTGCTGTCTGCGCTGGCATTTTTCATATCCGGTATCGGGTGCGGTTTTGCAGGCGGGTTTGGCGGGCTGGTGTCGGCCCGTATCATCGGAGGTGTCGGAGTAGGTATGGCGTCGGTCATCTCTCCGATGCTGATCGCTGAGTTTGCACCGGCAGATCGCAGGGGAAGGATGATCGCCTATTATCAGCTGGCCATTACTGTGGGTATCCTTCTGGCCTACTGTTCGGATGCTTATTTTGTAGCGACAGTAGTGAAGGAGGCCTGGCGTCCGATGTTCCTGGCGATGGCGGCGCCGGCGGTGGTCTTTGTGCTGTTATTGCTGAGGGTCCCCGAGAGTCCGCGCTGGCTGGTAGCGAGGGGGCGGAAGGAGAAGGCGCTGGAGGTGTTGAATCATTTGCGTCCGGCGGCGGTTGCCGCGACGGAGTTCTCGCAGATCGTGGGGGCGGCAGTGAGGGATACGGACAGACGGGTTTCTCTTGCGATGGTAAGGATGCCGCTGCTGATCGGGATACTGCTTGCGGTCTTCCAGCAATTCTCGGGGATCAACGCCATCATTTACTATGGGCCGAGTATATTCCGGGCGGCGGGCATCGGAGGGAGCAATGCGCTGATATTTCAGGTGATCATTGGTGTTATTAATATGCTCTTTACGATAGTGGCTATCAGGTGGTGCGATAAATACGGGCGGAAATTCCTGTTGACGACGGGGTTGAGCGGGATCGTCATTTCGCTGGTGCTCTGCGGGGTTCTGTTCTATACGGGGCATACCCAGGGTATCTTTCTGCTCGTGCTGCTGTTGCTGTATATTGCCTGTTTTGCCTTTTCGCTGGGGCCGGTGACATGGATCATTATCAACGAGATATTTCCGACACCGGTGCGGGTGCGGGCCGTTGCCGTCTGTACGATGGCCCTTTGGATCGCGGTTTGGGTGGTGGGGCAGTTCTTTCCGTGGATGCTGGCGAAGGCGGGGGCCGCGATGACGTTCTGGATCTTTGCGGGGTTCAGTCTGGCAAATTTTGTTTTTAGCTGGAGGGTTGTGAAGGAGACCAGGGGGAAGACCCTCGAGGAGATGGAAGAGGTGTATATTTCACCCCATTGAGGTGGCAAAAAAGATTAGGCGACGCTGTTGCGTCGCCCGGGGGTTTAGGGGGAAGAAAAATATTTTAATTAAGGTTTATTGCCGGGTTGTCGTCGGATTGTTTGAAAACTTTTGTCTGATAGATCGACTCGCCTTCTGAGGTTTTTATATTCAGCTGATAGGTTCCGGGGATGAGGAACTGGAGGTCGTTGAGGGGAATTCTGTTGATGCCGGTCTTCAGTCCTGCGCCGAGCATCCGAACTATCCTTCCTTCTTTTATATCTGCGAGCAGGATGATGCAGTCAATTTCTTCGTCGCAGGTAATTTCGAGAATAATGTAATAGTCGAATGGATTCGGGTAAACCGAAATTTCTTTTGCCATAACCATAATCCTGTAGTTTATCGGTGGTGATTGGAAACCCTGGTCACGACCCTTATCGGGATCAGTGCAGGCATTTTTTCTTTTGAGAACGCAGGAGTAAGGAGGATGGTAAGCTGGTTGATGAGTGAGTTCATACTGTACGGTTTAGAGATATAAATTCCAATTTGTTGCCAAAAAATAATGGGTTGGTAATGTGGTGGTTGCGGGTTGGCAGGGCGGGACTCCGGTCCCGCGATGGGAAGATTTGCGGTTTTTTGGGAATGTCCGCGTAATACTACTAAGGGGTGTTGTGGAAAATACTAAGTGAAATGCATTAGAAACGGCCGACGAGTTTGAGGTTGAGGAGTCTGGGGGTGAGGCGGTTGGGGATTGCGTAGGTGGTATTGGAGAAGTCTTTTATGAGCATGTATGAGATGGTGTTGGCGCGGTCGATGAGGTTGAATACCTCGAGTGTGGCCCAGATGTTCTCGAAGTTGCGGAATGGGCTGTGGCTGCGGCGGTTGCTTTTTTCGCTGTCGAGGAGGAGGGCGCTGAAGCCGACGTCGATGCGGATATAGGGGTCGATGGTGAGGGCGTTGCGATAGCGCAGGTTGCCGGGAATATTGAAGGGGAGGTCGCTGCCGTAGAGAAAATTCAGGTAGGCTTTCAGATTCTTGTTGGTGGCGAGATAGTCCTGGAGGAAGAGTCCGAGGGTAAAGAGCCGGTCGGTAGGGCGGCGGACCCAGCCGGCTTCGGTTCTGACGCTGTCGGTGGGGCGGCCCTGTGCGTCGAGGGTATAGTTGTAGTAAGACGTGTCGATCTTTTCCCTTGATCGCATAAAGCCGAGGCTCAGCCAGCTCTCGGCGTCCTTTACCAGCTCGCCGAAGAGGCGAAACTCCAGGCCCGTCGTATAGGCTTTGGCGTTATTCTGTCCGAAATACTGGATGTGTACGTTGTTGACGTCGTAGGGGTCGACCCTCGTCAGTTGTTTGTAGTAGGCTTCGGTGGTGAAGCGGAAGGGGCGGTCTCCCATCCGGAAATTCCGATCGAAGCCGGCCACCACCTGCCAGCTGCGCTGTGCTTTGAGGGCGGTGTTGAGCGTTCCGTCGGGACGGAGCATCTCCCGGAAGAAGGGGGGCTGGTCGTAGACGCCTAACGAGGCCTTATAGACGATGTCCTTTTTTGCGTTGCGGGGGCGCCACGAAGCGCCGACGCGGGGAGAGAGCAGGAGTTCTTTGTTGAGCGTATTATAGTTGTAGCGTATCCCGCCCTGGAGGGTAAAGTCGCCATTCTTTTGCAGGAGCAGGTTGTCCTGGACGAAGCCGGTCAGGCGGGTGATGCCCGGGTTGTCCGTGGAGTGGATCACGCCTGTGATGCTGGGCACGCCTGGGTTATTGGGAAGGGAGTAACCGGCGGAGTCCTGGTATTGCCATTCGTTGAGGTGCGAGCGCACGAGCTGTCGCTCTGCGCTGACTCCCCACTGAAGGAAGTGCTGGTCGATGGTGAGGTAACCTTTATGGGTGGCGTTATAGACCTGGATATTGAGCTGGTCGCGGGCAAAATTCTGGTAGGTGCCGGCGCCGAGTGGATTGGTGATCTGGCCGAAGGTGGCGCTGGTCTTGTCGAAGTCGCGGTCGCCGAAGAGGTATGCACCGGTGATATCGTAGTCCTGCTGTTCCTTGTCCTCAAACCGGGAGGCCATCCATTTCAGCCGCAGGTTGCGGTTGATCTGCTGGGTGAGGGAGAGGCCGGCCATATTGGTCTGGTACCGGTCTTTTTCCTGGCCGTCGAAGAAGATGTCCAGGCCGAGGTTGGCGGTATAATAGGGGGAGAAGATGGAAGACGTAAGCTGGCTGGACTCCGGGATCAGGTGAAATCTTGTCTGGGAAAAATTGCCGAGAAATTCCAGCTGGCTGGTCTTGTTCAGCTGCCATGTGAGGAGTGCCTGTATGTCGGAGGAGGAGGGGGCGTATGTGCCTTTGGTCTCCTGGCTGCCGAGCAGAGTGTTGTTGGTGCGGTTGCGGGCGCCGACCAGCCAGGTAAACCTTTGAGTAGATCCCTCCAGGTGGATCCCCTGTTCGAGGAGGCCTGCATAGACGGAGCCGCCGAAGCTGGTTGGTTTACGGTACTGGATGTCCAGGGCGGAGGACATTTTATCTCCGTAGCGGGCCTGGAAGCCTCCGGTATAAAAGCTGACGCTGCGGGTGAGTTCGGGGTTGATGAAGCTCAGTCCTTCTTGTTGCGCGTTGTTGACGAGGTAGGGGCGAAATACTTCGAAGTCGTTCACATAGACGAGGTTTTCGTCGTAGTTGCCGCCGCGTACGGAATATTGGGAGGTCAGTTCGTTGTTGGATCCGACGAATATTTTGAGCAGGGATTCGACGCCGCCGACGGGGGCGGGAATATTGATCGCATTTTTTGGGTTGATGCGGACCAGTCCTGTCTCGCGGCTTTCGCGCTGATCGGAGACGATTACTTCCTGCAGGGTTTTCTGGCCTTTCTCCATGCGGATCACGACTTGTTCTTCTTCCTGTTCGTTCAGCAGGAAGTTGCGTTGTTCCGTCTTGTAGCCGGTGAAGGAGAAGACAAGTGCGAAGGCGTGTTCGGCGGGTACTTTTAGCCGGAAGGTGCCGGAGTCGGAGGTCATGAGGCCGGACTGTCTTCCTAGAATGGTGACGGATACTCCGGGGAGGGGTTTTTCATTCTCGTCCAGGACTTTGCCGGATACAGAGGCCGCCTTGCGCGGCCTGGCCGAAGGCCCATTATTGGATCCCGCGAGCTTTTTCTGCGCGCTTGCCGGCAGGAAACTGAGGAGTAGAAGGGCGGCGAAAATGGATCTCAAGCAGTTTACAGTTTAACGATCAATTACAGTTTTTAAGTGTATGGATGGTCGCTTTGGGGTCGCTGGAGTGGAAGACGGTAGTTCCGGCTACGAGGACGTCTGCTCCGGCTTTGGAGAGGCTGGTTGAATTTTCGACGGTGACGCCGCCGTCGATCTCGATCAGGGTGTCGAGGCCGCGATCGTGGATCATGCGACGGAGGTTGCGTATCTTCTGAAATGTGTGGGGGATGAACTGCTGGCCGCCGAAGCCGGGGTTGACGCTCATGATGAGCACCAGGTCGATATCCTGCAGGAGGTCGGAGAGCAGGTCGACCGGAGTAGCGGGGTTGAGGGCTACGCCGGCCTTCATGCCCAGGGATCTTATCTGCTGGACGTTGCGATGGAGGTGGCGGCAGGCTTCATAGTGGACGGTGAGTCGGTCAGCGCCGGCCTTTTTGAAGTCTTCGGCATAGCGTTCGGGCTGCTCGATCATCAGGTGCACGTCAAAAACCTTGGTGGTGGCTTTGCGGAGCTGTGCGATAACGGGGAGGCCAAAGCTGATATTGGGGACGAACATTCCGTCCATGACGTCCAGGTGGAACCAGTCTGCCTTGCTTTCGTTGAGCATTTTGCATTCGTCTTCCAGCCGGAGGAAATTCGATGCCAGTAAGGAGGGAGCTATAATGGGCATGCGTATTTAGCTTTTAGGCTTAAAGATAGTAATTACTGGAGTCTTTTGATCCTTTCGGATGCCTCGGTAAAATCCTTGTCGAGGGCCAGGGCCTGCCGGTAATAACGGATCGCGTCGTCCTTTTGTCCTTTTACCTCGTAGCAGCGGCCGGCCCAGTAGTAGCCGTCGGGGTAGGTATTGGATACCTGGATGGTCATGCGGAATGTGGTGAGGGCCGTATCATACGCTTTTTGCTGGTAGAGGGCTATTCCTTTTTCGAGGTAGGCGTCGGTAAATTTCCAGTCCCTTCGAATGCAGGAGTCGAACTGTACGATGGCTTTTTTGTACTGCGTCATATTGGCGTAATAGATCCCTTTTATAAAGAAGGGGTCGAGCAGTTCGTGGGTGCTGTCTTTGCCGAGGACCTTGTCGCAGATGGAAAGGGCTGTGGCGTTCCGGTGTTCGGCGTAGAGGTGGGCGAGTTCCAGCGCATAGGTATTGACGGGCTGGAGCTGATAGGCTTTTTCGAGCGCCCGGATGGCGGCGGCGGTGTCTTTTTGTTTTTCCAGAAGCAGGCCTTTTTCGTACCAGGCTTCGAAATCAGAGGTGTCTCTTTTCAGAAGTTCGTCGTATATGCCGATGGCTTCGGATATGCGTCCCGTCTGCTGGTAGATATCGCCGAGCATGCCGGGAAAAGAAGGATTGGAGGGGTAGCGTTGCTGGCAGTCGGTGAGCAGGCGGATGGCCTGGCTTGTTTGTCCAAGGATGGCGAGTGTCGAGGCATAGCGCGTGGCGGTGTATTCATCCGGCGCTATTTCCCATGATCTCTGGTAGTCTTTCAGGGCCAGTTCGTGGAGGTTATTGCGGGACAATAGTTCGCCCCTTCTGAAATAGATGCCGGCCTTGTCTGCGACCTTGTCCATCGAGAGGCTATCGGTCAGCGCCGAATAGGGGAGGTGCGTGAGTATTGCCGTCTGTTGATCCTCTTCGCCGGTCTTATGGTTGTGACAACCTGCTATCCAGCAACCGATGACCGTGGCGCCAAATAGCAGGCAAAGGGTCCGCAATGGTGAATTCATCCGGCAAAGCTAAGAAAAACCGGCCGATGGCCCGCTATGGGATTAGCGGGGAAATTTTTGCAGGGAGGTGTGCTTTTTAAAAGGTGTGGTCGTAGCTTTGGGCTCTAAATTTTTTTGGCATGTTATACACGGGATTATTGCATTTACATAGTTTTTTACGCTGGGTCATCATCGTGCTGGCTGTAGTGGCCATTTACAGGAGTTATAATGGGATGAGGTCCGGGAGGGCGTTTGGGGCGGGGGATAAGAAGACGGGGTTATTTCTCATGATCTCGGCGCATACGACGCTGCTGATCGGGCTTTATTTGTGGCTTGCGGGTCCGTGGGGCCTGGCTAATATCTCCAATCTGGGTTTTGGGGCGGTGATGAAGGATCCGGTTTATCGTTTTTTTGCGGTCGAGCATATTACCGGGATGCTGATCGCGATCGTGCTGATCACGATCGGGAGGGGTGCGGCGAAGAAGGCGATACCGGATGCGGCGAAGTTCAGGCGTTCGTTCTGGCTGTTCCTGGTGGCGCTGGTCATCATTCTTGTTACGGTGCCCTGGCCGTGGCGTGTTGCGGGAGCCGGCAGGAACTGGATCTAGGTGATCAATGGAGGGTGTAAAAATAAAAAGGCCGCCGCGGATCTTACACCGTGGCGGCTAATTTTTTGTCAGGGTCAAACGATCGATTTTCAGGCTCGTCGTGGGGTCTTGGATTAGGGGATAAAACCCTGGCACTTCTAAGTTTTTCAGGTTTGGATCTTCGGATGTTTTCGGGTTCAGATTGAAGTATTTGCACTACAGTCAGTCGGATACCAGTCAACAGGTTTTCATTTGGATGTTAGGATCTACGTGGGTTTTCAGGGAAATTTGGACTACGGTCTCTTAGGGTTTTTGGATTGCGCTACAGTGGTTTTTTCAGGAGTCTGGATCTTTGGTTTTTCTTAGGATTCGGGATCTGGTCTTTTTTAGGGATGTTGGATCTTAACTGTTTTTGGATTTGGATCTTTGTGGGTTTTTCAGGGATTCGGTTTTTTTCGTTTGCTGATACAAAGATGTAAAGGAAATGTTAGGATGGGAAACTTATTCGACTAAGGTTAGGTTTTGCCCGACGAAAGTACCTGGGCCCCCGGCGAAGGTCTGTAGCCCGACGAAACGTGTACGGGCGGGGAGTGAAATCTGTGGAGGACTAGAGAATGTTGAGGCGGGCGGCTACTTCGTCCTTGTGGCCTTTGCCGATAGGGATTTGATTGCCAAGTAAGTAAATGGTATTGCCCCGAATGTCGTCTATCTTATTTATGTTTACGATATAGGACCGGTGAACTTTGACGAAGGTGGGACCGATGAGTTTTTCCTCCATATTCTTCAGGGTGCTGTAGGTAATATAGCTTTTGCCCGGGGTGACGAATTTGACGTAGTCCCGCATGCTTTCGAGGAAGAGGATGTCGTCCTTTTTAAGTTTGATCAGCTTGTCTTCCGATTTGATGAAGAGGAAGTCTGTATCGGGTGTGATGGGGGCGGTCTGTTGCGGGGTTGGGACGGGCGTAGGTTCCGGGGCCTGGGCCTGCTGTTGCTGGGTCAGTTTTTGAATGGCTTCCAGAAAGCGTTTATAGGTAAATGGTTTTTTAAGATAGTCGTTGACGTGGTATTGAAAGGCGTCGAAGGCGTATTCGGTCTTGGAGGTGGTGAGGATGATCCTGGGTGAGTAGGTGAGGCTATCCAGCAGGTCGAAGCCTGTGGCTCCCGGCATTTCCACGTCGAGGAAGAGCAGGTCGACCCGTTGCCGGTCGAGGAATTCCAGGGCATCTGCTACGTTGAGGAAATGCCCTTTTACTTCGACCAGGTCGCTCTTCTCACAGAACTTGCGTAGGAAATCCGCAGCGATCTGGATATCTTCTACTATGATACAAGAGATCTTCATCCAAAAACAATTTGGTAGCCCGGTTCAGAAACTCGATTCTCAACACTGTTGAGAATCTCGTTAGAGCTTCGACCTTGCCACTGGCAAGATCTCGCTCGCAGCCTTTTGGCTGCCTTCGCTACGCTCGGTCATCCGGTGGCCGCAACCGGGGTTACGGCCTGTTAGCAAACGATGCCGGGGCTGCCCCGATCCGGGGGCCGTCCCTTATTCCTTCCCTTCGTTGAAAAGCCTTAGTCTATCGTATTCCTTTTCAATTATATGTTGTGCTCTTTCTTTGCGCTGTATCAGGAGAATATAGTCAACCCGCAGCTCTTCCGCAGTATTAACGGAACATTTGTTCTCGAATTGTTGGCAGAGTTCCTGAAGATCGGTAAAACCAACGTAGCCGAACAGGGTTTTGCAGGTATGAACTGCGGTTCCCAAACCGGGAAGATTTTTACTATCGTAGGCGCCTTCGACGCGTTGCCAGTAAATTGGAAGGTCTTTCAGGAAATCTTCAAAAACTGTTTCTGCGTATATGGTATCGCCTTCGAATAGTTCGGCTAAGAATGTGGAATTCAAGCTTTCATCAAAAACAAAGGTTGTACGGATATTTTGCATGTTGGCTGCAATTTTTTTTTCCTTTATACGTTAAGAGTATATATGTATAATGAACATGTAATCCTTAACCGGATGCGGGAACATTATCCAGACGGGAAAAGTTCCTAATTATTGTCCAAAATCCAAATTTATGAAAAAATTCAGACCCTTACTCCTTCTGCTGATCACCGTAGGAACCATCGCAGCAACATCTACTCCCAGTTATTCTCAATCACAGTGTAATCTTTTGCAGGTCAGCAACGCTGCCGCTGATGCGCATTCTTACAATGCGGGTTATTGGTTTGGCGTCATGGAGTTGCCTTTTCTTTTCATCTCGGTCTTCTTTGCTTTTCTTACCGCCTATTCGCTACGGGGTGGGAAGTTCGGGAAGGGTATGAAGTTCATGGCCTGGGGCTTTCTGGTAATGGCAGTAGGGCATCTGCATATGCAGATAGAGCACTATTATGGGTTCAACCTTTTCAAAACAGTATTGGGTTCACTGAGTGGAAGTATTGCCTGGTTTGCCGCGCTGATCCTCACCTGGGGGTTATCCGGACTTGGCTTTTATTCCATCTATAAAGCCAGCAAAGGGGCTTAGGATCTTTCATGCTGAAAAAATTATTGTGGAACAGGGACAGGTCCCGCTCTGTGAGGGGGCGTAATGACCAGTCTGCGTTGTACCGTACTTTATTCGACTTTCTTATCGGTTGTATATCGGCGCCCGGGAATGCGGAGCAGCTGGTACAACTGGGTCATAAAGCTGCGGGGAAGGACGCGGAGGAAGTCTTTCATACCTATCTTCTATTCGAAAAATATCTTACGTCGTTCGAGCTGATCGAACAGCACACGAGAAAGTCGCTGCGTGAAAGGGTCCGCCAGCGATTTCCTGCGTTATTGCACGACGGGTCTATTTTCAATATACTTTTTGTTTCCGAGGCGGAGCAGAAGAATACGCTTGCCATTCAGTTTCTCCAGTCTTTTCTTACGAATGTCCACGATAAGCTCGGCAGGGCGGGGGACGGGTATATCGACAAGAAGTTAAAGGAGCTGTCTGTCCTGGAGATCGATATACAGGAGCCGGAGATATTCAGGAAGCTGCAGTTCCTGAGTTTTGAGGCGTTTAAATTCGTCAGCAACAACTACGGGGAGTCGATGGCGGGGAAGATATTCGAGAAGAACTACGAAGCGTACTCTGCCAGATATAAAGAGCTGGAAGTTTTTCCTTATATGGTGTCTCTGATCCCTAAGGAGATAGTGGACCGGGAGCATCTGGGTATTTTTACGCAGTCGCAGATAGAGCAGATCTTTCTGGATAAACTGGCGGAGTCGGAGCAGCTGAATATTGCGCTGGATCAGAAGATCAGGGAGAACGAGCGGACCCAGCGCCTGTTGCGGAAGAACGAGATCATGCTCAGCGGGGTGATCTCTTCGGCGCTGGATGCGATCGTCATTGTCGGGGATGCCGGGCATATCATGCACTGGAACCAGGCGGCTACGGAGATCTTCGGTTATACGGAGAGCGAGGTGCGGGGACGCACGCTGATGGAAACGATCATTCCTTTTTCCTATCAATATTCTTCGTGGAACGGTTTTAGGGGTTTTTTGGGTGAGACGGGCGATACGTTTGTCAACCAGCGGGTCGAGATGACGGCCATCCGGAAGAACAGGGAGGTGTTTCCCATCGAGCTGACGATTACCGGGATACGGGACGAGAACGAATTTTACTACAGCGCTTTTATACGCGATATTTCCAGCCGCAGACAGCGGGAGGAAGAGCTGATGCAGATGAAGGAAAAGGCCGAGCAGGCGGCCAAGGCCAAGTCGCAGTTCCTTAGCGTCATGAGCCACGAGCTTCGTACGCCGCTGAATGCGGTCATCGGGATCACGCATCTGCTGCTGCAGAGCGATCCGAGGGAGGATCAGCAGGAAGACCTTCGGACCCTTCAGTTCTCGGGCGAGAGTCTGCTGAATATCATCAACGATATTCTCGACTTTACCAAGCTGGACTCGGGTAAGATCGAGCTTTCGGCGGTCGACTTCAATCTGCGCGAGCTGACTCAGAGTCTGTACCAGTCATTCAGCTTTAAGGCGAAGGAAAAAAATATTGTCTTTGACGTCGAGTACGACGAACGGATGCCTTTCTATGTGAAAGGGGATAGTTTCCGTCTGTCCCAGGTGCTGAACAATCTGATCAGCAATGCCATCAAATTCACGCAGGAGGGGTCGGTCAGGCTGAGAGTGGAGATGACCGAAAGTAATGAGAGTTCGTTCGTGACGCATTTTGCCGTCGTGGACTCGGGTATCGGTATTGCAAAGGACAAGCAGGAAAAGATATTCGAACAGTTCACGCAGGCTGACAGCGATACGACCAGGCTCTATGGGGGTACGGGTCTCGGGCTTTCCATCTCCGTCCGGCTGGTCGAGCTGATGGGCGGCAGGCTACTGGTCGAGAGCGTTCAGGGCCAGGGGTCTACTTTTTATTTCAGGATCGTGCTGCAGCGTGGGGAGGTGCCATCTGCGGCGATGCCTGCGCCGAAGGTGGTGACGAAGAGCAATGACCAGTTCAGGAACAAACTGATCCTGCTGGCGGAGGACAATGCGTTCAATGCCAATATCGCCCGCCGGTTCATAACTGGATGGGGCGGCCAGCTGGATATCGTCGTGGATGGCCGGCAGGCGCTGGAGTTTGTCGCGCGTAAGAAATACGACCTGATACTGATGGACGTGCAGATGCCCGTGCTGGACGGGTTCGCCTGTACGCGGAAGATACGCAAGCATTTCAAGGATGTTCCGATCATTGCTATTACCGCCTCGCCTAAGAACGAGATCATCAACGAGATCATCGAGTGTGGTATGGATGATTTTGTTTCGAAGCCTTTCAAGCCAAATGAATTAAGGAGCAAGTTGCTGGAATGGTTGTAGGGGTGTTGGGCCGGCGGAGGGGTCAGGATGCCCGCGGGCCGAGCTCGATGACCTCGCAGTCTTTCATATTGGCGCCGTCGATGGTGAAGCGGACGAGGGTGCGGATCGTATGCCATCCCTGGCGGCCCGCGGCGCCCGGATTGATATGCAGGCATTTTATCTTATCGTCGTACATGATCTTCAGGATATGGGAGTGTCCGCAGATGAACAGCTGGGGCGGGTCGGCGAGTAGCTTCGGTTTGACCGCAGGGTTATATTTCGGAGGATAGCCTCCGATATGGGTCATGAAGACTTTTATCCCTTCGGATTGCCAGCGCAGGGTCTCGGGGTAGACGGAGCGGACGTCCTGTCCGTCGATGTTGCCGTATACGCCTTTCAGGGGGCGAAATTCTTTTAATTTGCTGGCTATTTCTATGGTGCCGAAGTCGCCGGCGTGCCAGATCTCGTCGCAGGATTCGAAGTGGCGGAAGACGGCGGGGTCCAGGAAGTGGTGGGTGTCGGATATAAGGCCGATCTTTAGCATGGTGTGGTGATTGGTGGAATGGTTGGTGGGGGTGTTTAGTCGATGATGCCGTCCTGTTTCAGTCGTCTCATGACCTCGACGACTCCCGGGGGCCGGTGGGGTTGGAGTTGGTAGGCCGCGGTATTGAAGTAGCGTAGTTCGCCGATCTCGGCGGAGGGTGTTGGTTCGTGCTGTATTTCCGTAATGTAGCAATCCTGTTCCATGACAACGCCGTTCTGTTCTCCGAAGGCGGGAGCGGTGATGTGGGTATAGAACCGGAGCTGTTTTGGGGATAGCTCAATGTTCAGCTCTTCGAATACTTCGCGTATGACGGCATCAACCGCCGTTTCTCCGGGATCGGCCTTGCCTCCGGGGAGATAAAACGCCTGTTTGTTGTTACTAAACGCCAGTAGCAACTGTTTGTCCTTTATCACGATAAGTCCTGCCGTAATGAGTGATGTAGTCATGACAATGAAAATTACTGTAAATTTACGGGAACCAAACCGGACGGAGTCCGGTTCGCGCATTCCCGGGTCGGCGAAGGGAACGAACGAGGAGGAACGTGGCGAAGCAGTTCCGACGAAGTTCTGCGCCAGGGCCGGGTGTGCAAATATTATGGTTTGGGACAAAAAATTATATTTGGTTAAAAATTTTTTGTCCCACATTTAGCTTTACAATTATGCCGCATTATTATTCCCTGGGAAAGATACCGCACAAACGCCATACGCAGTACCGCCGCGAAGATGGAAATCTTTATTCCGAACAGCTGTTCTCGACGGAAGGTTTTTCAAACGACTACAGTCTGCTGTACCATATTCATCCGCCGACGGAGATCATTTCGACGGATGAACCCTACGATGTACAGCCGCGGATAGCCGAAGAGAAGATGCTAAAGCACCGGAGTTTTGAGGGGTTCAGCGTGAAGCCGGAAGCCGACTATCTGAAGAGCAGGAAGCCCGTGCTGGTCAACAACGACTGTCATATCGTGCTTGCCGCGCCGCAGGAAAGCATGAAGGATTATTTCTATAAGAATGCCGATGCCGACGAGATGCTTTTTATCCATAAGGGCAGCGGGGTATTGAAAACGCAGTACGGGGAGCTCGCTTTTGGCTATGGGGACTATCTGGTAATACCGAGGGGGACGATCTATCAGATACAATTTAACGACGCCGACAACCGGCTGTTTATCGTCGAATCCTTTAGTCCCATCCGCTATCCCAAAAAATATCTCAGTCCATATGGACAGTTGCTGGAGCATTCGCCCTATTGTGAGCGGGATATCCGTGGGCCGCAGCAGCTGACGAGTATCGACGAGAAGGGAGATTACCTGATCCGCATGAAGAAGAAGGGGCGGATGTATGGCATTCATTATGGTCATCATCCGCTGGATGTAGTGGGCTGGGATGGGTGCTGTTATCCGTATGCCTTCAGCATCCATGATTTTGAGCCTATCACCGGGAGGGTGCATCAGCCGCCGCCTGTACACCAGACTTTCGAGGGACATAACTTCGTCGTCTGTTCGTTCTGCCCGAGGCTGTTCGATTATCACCCCCTTGCTATTCCAGCACCTTATAATCACAGTAATATCGATAGTGACGAAGTTCTTTATTATGTCGACGGTGACTTTATGAGCCGTAAGAACGTCACGAAGGGAATGATCACGCTGCATCCGGGGGGGATCCCGCATGGGCCGCATCCGGGCGCTGTGCAGCGGAGTATCGGGGCGAAGGAGACGAAAGAGCTGGCGGTGATGGTGGATACTTTCCATCCGCTGATGCTGACCGTGGATGCGCTGGAGATAGAGAATCCAGGGTATACGATGAGTTGGGCGGAATAGTGTATATTCGGGTATGCGACCTTACCGACTGCTGCCGGCCCTGCTGGGGCTTCTTCTTTTTTCCTGCCGCCCGAAGGAGAAGGCGGATCTACTCATTTATAACGCCAGGGTATATACGGTGGACAGCGCTTTTTCTGTTGTCTCCGCTATTGCCGTCAGGGACGGGAAGGTGTTGGCTACGGGTACGGACGCCGATATTGAGGGTAAATATGAAGGCGGAGAGGTGCTGGATGCCGGCGGAAAGGCGGTCTATCCGGGGTTTATCGATGCACATTCTCATTTTGTCGGATATAGCCAGTCTTTGTATATGGCAGCGTTGTTTGGCAGCGCGTCGTTCGAAGAGGTGGTGCAGCGGGTGAAGGATTTTGCGGTGGGTCACCCGGGCCGGCGATGGATACTGGGTCGTGGGTGGGACCAGAATAAATTCCCGGGCAAGGTTTTTCCTGAAAATACATTGTTGAATGCTGCTTTTCCGGGCACGCCGGTGGTGCTGGAGAGAGTGGACGGGCATGCGCTGATCGCCAATGCCCGGGCGTTGGAGCTGGCGGGGGTGAAGCCTGGTCAGACCATTGCCGGAGGGGTGATAGAAACGAAGAACGGGCGGCTGACGGGAGTAATGGTCGACAATGCGCAACGTCTGGTAAGGGCTGTGGTGCCTGAGCCGTCGTCGGCTGAATATGCGGAGATGCTGGATAAGGGGCAGAACAATTGTTTCGGGGCGGGGCTGACGACGGTAACAGACCCGGGACTGGACAGGGCGGACGTGGAGCGGCTGGATTCCCTGCAGAAGTCGGGATGGCTAAAGATGCGGATGTACGTGATGCTGAGCGACAATGCCGCGAATCTGCAGTATTACGTGCCACGGGGGCCGTATAAGACGGAACTCCTGTATGTAAAGGGTGTCAAGGCTTATGCGGATGGGGCTTTGGGCAGCAGGGGCGCCTGTCTGCTGCGGTCTTATGACGACAAGCCGGGCTGGCAGGGTTTTCTGCTGAGGACGCCGGCGCACTACGATTCGCTGGCGGCGATGCTGGCGGGTACGGATTTTCAATTGTGTACGCATGCGATCGGCGATTCGGCGAACCGGCTCATCCTGCAGATCTACAATAAATATCTGAAGGGTGGGAATGATAAGCGCTGGCGGATAGAGCATGCGCAGGTGATCGATTCTGCGGATTTCGATCTGTTTGGGAAGGCGTCGATCATTCCTTCGGTGCAGCCGACGCACGCGACGAGTGATATGTATTGGGCGGGTGAGCGGTTGGGGGCGCGCCGTCTCCGGGGCGCTTATGCTTTTAAGCAGTTGCTTCGCCAGAATGGCTGGATGCCTCTGGGGACGGATTTCCCGGTGGAGGATATCAGTCCTTTTAAAACGTTTTTGGCGGCTGTGTTCCGGGTGGATGCCAGGGGATATCCGGCGGGAGGTTTTCAGAAGGAAAATGCGCTGAGCAGGGAGGAGGCGATAAGGGGGATGACCATCTGGGCGGCGAAGGCGGATTGCCTGGAAAAGGAGGTCGGGAGTCTGGAGCCGGGGAAAAGTGCCGATCTTATAATTTTGGACAGGGACCTGATGAGTGTGGGTCAGGGAGAGGTGTTGCAGACGAAGGTAGAGTCGACCTGGGCGAGAGGGAAGAAGGTGTTTGACCGGGGCGGGGAGGGAAAGAAGTGAAGGTGGTGATCACTCATAATTAAGTTATAAAGCCCGGGCTCCGGCCGGGGCTTTATTTTTGTAGCTAAAGAATTTATTATGGAATACAGAGAAATAGGAGAATCGGGCATTAAGGCTTCTGCGATCACCTTTGGGGCCTGGGCCATTGGGGGATGGATGTGGGGAGGGACCGAGCGGAAGGATGCCGTGGAGGCGATACGCGCGTCTTATGAACAGGGGGTTACGTCGATCGATACTGCGGCGGTATACGGGCAGGGTTTGAGCGAAGAGATCGTCGGGGAGGCTTTGCAGGGTATCCCCAGGGACAGGGTGCAGATCATGACGAAGTTTGGAATGCGCTGGGACCTGAAGAAAGGGGATTTTGCCTTTAAGAGCCAGGACAATGACGGGAAGCCGCTGGACATTTATAAATATGGGGGGAAGGAAAGTATTATAAAGGAATGCGAAGACAGTCTCAGGAGGCTGAAGACGGACTATATCGACCTGTACCAGCAGCACTGGCCGGACGTCACGACGCCTATTTCCGAGACCATGGAGGCGCTGGCTGCACTTGTAAAATCGGGGAAGGTGCGGGCTGTGGGTGTTTCTAATTATGACAGGGCTCAGATGATCGAGGCGGAGAAGACGATCGTTCTGGCGAGCGACCAGGTGCCTTACAGCATGGTGCGGAGGGATATCGAGCAGGAACTCGTGCCGTATTGTCTTGCGAAAAAGAAAGCGATCCTGGCTTACAGCCCGTTGCAGCGGGGGGTATTGACGGGGAAGATCAGGCCGGGGTATGCCTTTAATGAGGGAGACAACAGGGGAGACAGCAAGTACTTTACCGGGGAGAATCTGACGCGGATAAATGCTTTTCTGGATGAGTTGAGGCCGATGGCGGCCGATAAGGGGGCCAGTCTGGCGCAGCTGGTGATCCGGTGGACCCTGGACCAACCGGGTATAACCATTGCGTTGGTAGGGGCCAGGAATGCCCAGCAGGCCGTGCAGAATGCGGGGGCGATCCGGGTGAGACTGAGTGTGGACGAGATAGCGATGATCGGTTCGAAGCTGGAGGGTCTGAAGATGGATTAGGGGAGATGACATCGTTGATGGTTTGGGGAATTGGGCTGCGGGTTGTGCGCGGCGGGTTCCCCCGGGGAGGCCGGACCGAAGTTTGATTATGGGAAGTGGCTGAAATCCCTTAAATTTAAAAATAACAAACTAAAACGATGTCATATGATCCAGTTTCATGAATTACGAAATGGGGATATTGTGCTGGTTGAGTTTGATGGCCAGCGGAACGACGGGGAAGTTATTGGCCTGGACGGCGCCGAGCGGAAGATAAACGTCCGGGTAGGGGAGCAGGATGAGTTCTGGTATGATCCTAAAGACCTGTATCCCATATCATTAGATGAGGGTCAGCTGATGAAGTTGGGGTTTGACAAACAGGCGCTGGAGAATGGTCAGGTCAAGTATATGCGGGGGCCGTTCAGGATATTGCTGGCCAAAGACGGAGATTTCTCTCATTTTGAAATGTGGTACAGGGAAGACCGGCGGCATATTCAGCAGCCGCTGAGCGTACATCAGTTGCAGAATCACTATCATCAGATGACCAAAGTCGACCTTAGCCGGGTGGGCCAGCCTCATTAGGAGGGTTTTGCCTGGAGAAGGTTAAACCGGCTGTTTTGCCTGGGATGGGTGAGCCGGTTGTTCTGCCCTGGAAGGGGCCAGACCGGTGAGTTTTGCCCCTGCGGGGACCGAACGGCAAGTTTTGACCGGCAAAGTGGTAATTTTGGTCTAATTTTGCCGCAACTCAATCTGTGGCAAAAAATTATATTTTCACTATTTTTTGACGTAAAGGGAATTATTCTTATCTTTGCGCTCCCAAAAACTGTATGGCGAAACAAGCACTCATTAAGCAAGATGGTATTATTTTAGAGGCTCTGTCCAATGCTATGTTCAAGGTCAAACTGGAAAATGGGCATGAAATATTGGCTACTATCTCTGGGAAGATGAGGATGAATTACATCAGGATCCTGCCTGGTGATAAGGTGGGAGTGGAGATGAGTCCATATGATCTGACAAGGGGAAGAATAATATTTAGGTATAAATAAATACGTTTTATGAAAGTTCGTGCATCCATTAAGAAGCGCAGCGCTGATTGTAAGATCGTGCGGAGGAAGGGGAAGCTGTATGTAATCAACAAGAAGAACCCCCGCTATAAGCAGCGTCAAGGTTAATTAGTAAAGCTTAAATTAAAATAAGAATATGGCTCGTATTGCCGGTGTAGACTTACCAAAAAATAAAAGAGGGGAGATCGGACTTACCTATATCTTCGGTATTGGCCGTGCTACTGCTCAGTATATCCTGACTCAGGCAGGTATTGATTTCGATAAGAAAGTGAATCAGTGGAATGACGATGAGCTGAATGCTATTCGTAATATCATTACCAATGAGTTCAAGGTTGAAGGTGCGCTTCGTTCTGAAGTTCAGATGAATATCAAGCGTCTGCTGGATATCGCCTGCTACCGTGGACTGCGTCATCGTAAGGGTCTGCCCGTTCGTGGTCAGCGTACACGTACCAACAGCCGTACGCGTAAAGGTAAGCGTAAGACGGTTGCCGGCAAGAAGAAGGTAGCCAAGAAATAGTTAGATATCATGAGCTGGTGCCTGCCTCGGCAGGTCACTGGCTTATGTGTTTATATGGAGCCGGCCCAGGGCCGGCCAAATTTGGAAGGTGCACCTTTTTTTCGGATCAGCTGCGGATACCCGGTGCAGGAGGAGGGTTGGTCCGGTCCCGGATCTTAGGAGATGGGATCAGTAAATAAAAATTAAAGATTACCTAAGTTCAGAACATGGCAAAAGCACAAGCAAACAGCGCAAAAGCAGCTGCAAAGAAAAGGATCGTAAAGGTGGATGTATATGGGGATGCTCATATCGTCGCCAGCTTTAACAACATCATTATCAGCCTTACCAACAAGAATGGCCAGGTCATTTCCTGGAGCAGCGCCGGCAAGATGGGTTTCAAGGGCAGCAAGAAGAATACGCCCTATGCCGCACAGATGGCTTCGGCGGATGCCGCCAAGACTGCTGTCGACGCAGGTCTGAAGAAGGTCGATGTTTACGTAAAGGGTCCTGGTTCGGGTCGTGAGAGTGCGATCCGTGCGCTGGCCAACAACGGCATCGAGGTGGTAATGATCAAGGATGTGACCCCGCTGCCCCACAATGGCTGCCGTCCTCCCAAGAAACGTCGTGTATAGTTTTTAGCGTGTACTTCCTTTGGAGGTACATGTTCGCATATTGCAAGCTGGGTAAGATCGAATTTTAAGATTTTTAATGATATTATCCGGGAACTCAAAAATCTAACCAATCAATTATGGCACGTTACACAGGTCCAAAGACCAGAATTTCCCGCATTTTTGGAGAGCCTATCTTAGGCAATGGCAAGTATTTAACGAAGAACAGCAATCCTCCCGGTCAGCACGGCGGCACCAAGAAGCGTAAGGCTCCCGGTGAGTATGCGTTGCAGCTGAAGGAAAAGCAGAAGGCCAAGTACACCTATGGTGTGCTGGAGCGTCAGTTCCGCAAGACCTTCGACGAGGCAAACCGTCGTAAGGGTGTAACCGGTGAGAACCTGATCCGTCTGCTGGAATCCCGTCTGGACAACACGGTATACCGTCTCGGTATTGCTCCTTCGCGTCCTGCTGCCCGTCAGCTGGTTGCGCACAAGCACGTCACCGTCAACGGTGAGGTTGTGAACGTTCCCTCTTTCGAGCTGCGTCCCGGTGACGTCATCAGCCTGAAGGAAGCCACCCGTGGCAATACGGGCCTTACCAGCCAGATGCGCGGCAAGAATGCCAAGATCAACTGGCTTGACTGGTCTGAGGCCGAGTTCAAGGGTACATTTATCGCTTATCCTGAGCGGGAGAGCGTGCCTGAGAACATTAAGGAGCAGTTGATTGTTGAGTTGTATTCCAAGTAATCGCTGAGGATGGCCCTGCCGGGAGGTGAGGGTATCCGAGGTCAAAAAAGTTAAATCGTAAATTTAAATATGGCCATTTTAAATTTCCAGAAACCAGACAAGATCATTCTTCAAAAGGCGACTGATTT
>Ga0068853_100000217_pt1 | contig 40731 bp, 36 predicted proteins | sample KBSCornC32_FD_65655 | JGI IMG/M metagenome (GOLD analysis project Ga0068853, IMG submission 65655) | Corn rhizosphere microbial communities from Kellogg Biological Station, Michigan, USA - KBS Corn C3-2 | ecosystem: Host-associated > Plants > Roots > Rhizosphere > Soil ... | reverse complement strand
CGCAGGTCGCCACGGGCGAGGCGGTCACCTTGACGGTCGAGATCGCCGGCCACGGCAACGTGCGCAAGGTGGCCCTGCCGGCGGTGCCCGATCTGGATGGCTGGAAGAAATACGACCCGCGCGTCAACGTCACCATCGATCCCGCGACCGGCGCGGACGGCACGAAGGTCGCGGAGATCTTGCTCTTGCCCGCTCGGCCTGGGCGCTTCACGATCCCGGTGCTGACCCTCGACTCGTTCGATCCCGCGACGGGGCGTTACAGCCACGCGGCGACCAGTCCCATCGAGCTCACCGTGACGGGCGCGGCGCTGGCCGGCGCGGGGGACGGCCCAGGCCCCGGGGGACCGGGCGCCGGCCCCCCGGGCGGAGCCGGCAACGGATCATCCGTCGACAACGTCATCGCGTCGGAGATCCGGCCGATTCACGCACGCGCCGAGCTGCGCCGCGATCTGGGCGCGACGTTCTGGAGAACGCGCGCCTTTCTGGGCGTGGTCATCGGTCCGCCCCTGCTGTTCGGACTGGTGGTCGTCGGGCTGCGCTTGCGCGACCGCCGCGCCCAGGACACGGACGCGATCCGCCGGCGCCGGTCGCGCGAGAAGGTGCGTGCCCACTTCGCGGCGGCCGAGGGACACCGGCGCGGCCGGCAGGTCGCGGCGTTCTACATCGAGATCGAACGGGTCCTTCGCGAGACGCTGTCGCACCGGCTGGGCGTGTCGGCGGCCGGCTTGACCATGGAGGACGTGCGCACGCGCGCGCCCGAGCTCGGGCTGACGCCCGCTGACGCCGAGAAGCTGGTCGCCGCCCTGGAAGAGTGCGACCGCGCCCGTTTTGCCCCTGGGAGCGTGCCGAGCGACGACGCCGCGCTCGGGGCGGCGCTGGACCGGGCCGCCGAGCTGGCGACCCAGATCGAGGCCGAACGATCGAGGCGAGCGAACGCATGAAGACTGGCCGGTCCATCGAAGGCGCACGCGCGGCGCGCCTCCGGCCCGGAGGCCCGGCTCGGTTCGCGGCCGCCATGGCGCTGGCGGTCGCGGTGCTGGCGCTGGGCCTGGGCGCTGGTCCCCGCTACGCGCGGGCCGACGTGCTCGACGAAGCCTGGAAGCGCGGCAACGACGCGTACCTGCGCGGCGACTACGCTGCGGCCATCGCCGCCTATCAGCAGATCGATCGACAGCAAATCGTCTCGCCGGAGCTCACCTTCAACCTGGGGAACGCCCATTACCGGCGCGGGGAGATCGGCCCCGCCATCTGGTCATGGGAGCGCACCTTGGCCCTCGACCCGGAGCACGAGGACGCGCGCTACAACCTCGGGCAGGCGCGCCGGGTGTCGGCCACGCGCGTGCACGACAAGCTCGAGGGCGCCGAGCGCGATCCCGCCTGGATGCGGCTCGTCGGGTTGCTGCCCGCCTCGACGGAGACGTGGCTGTTCGTCGGGCTCTACCTCGCGTTCTTCGCGGCCCTCCTCCTGCGCCTGCGCGCCCGCCGCGCGCGCGCCGCCGCCGAAGAGGAGGCGCACCTGTCGGCCTGGGGCGCGCTGGCGGCGATCCTGGGCGTGGCCGCGGGCCTGGCCGGGGCGCTGCTGGTCGGCCGGTCGGTCCTGGATCGGATCCCGTTCGGCGTCGTGCTGCCCGACCAGATCGCCGTCAAGGAAGGCGCCGATCCGAACTACAAGACCAGCTTCGAGGTCCACGCCGGCCTGCGCGTGCGCTTGCTCGAGCACGACCAGGATTGGGTGCGCGTGCGCCTGGCCAACGGCCTCGAGGGCTGGGTCCGCGACGCCGACGTCGGTCGGCTCTAGCGGACTTCGCCCGCCGTGAGGGTGTCCCCCCTCTCGAGCTCCCCCCCGCGGGCCGTCGACGCCGGCGCAGCGAAGCTTTGCCTCCGGGATCCTTGGACCCGCTCTCGAGCTCGCTCTGGCACCCGAATCGCCCTCAGATCTTCCTCGCTCGTCTCGTTCACATCGGGACGAGTGCCTCACACGTGCAGATCGTCAGGGCGGGAATTCATTCGCCTGTAACGCCGCAGCGACGCGATCCAGGATGGTGACCGCGCGTCTCAGGTCGGGCTCGCCGACGGAGGCGCCCAGGCGATCCGCCCAGGCACGCTGCGCGGCCTGGATGGAGGCGAGCGCCTGGCGGCCAGCCGGGGTCAGGCGAGCCAGCTTGGCGCGCGCGTGCTCGGGGTTTTCGTCGTAGGCCAGCAACCCTTCCTCCTCGAGGACGTCGGCGACCCGCTGAACGCTCTGGCGCGCGAGCGCCAGCGTCCGGGCCACGGCCGCGACCGTGGCGGGACCGTGCTCGACGACCGCCAGCACCTGCCACCGCGCGCTCGTCTGACCGGCGGGTCGGGCCAGCTCGTCGCCGGCGACGGTCAGCAATCCGGAGAGGCGCAGGACGCGGAACGCGACGGCCGAGAAGGCGTCGCCGGCGGGGGTCCGCACGGAGTCGCCCGGCGACCGATCGCGCGACTTGACAGTATGCTGTCGTCTTGTCATAACGACAGCATACTGTCATTCAACGGAGGCCGCCATGGAAACCCAGACCACCACCGAGACCAACACGAAGACCACGTCCCTTGCCGATTCGACCCACCCGACCTCGGCCGATCCCTCACCGACCAGCGAGCGCTCCGCTGCCCCCGAGCCCCGGGAGACCACCCACGCCCTCCGGCGCGGCGGTTGTCACTGCGGGGCCGTGCGCTTCGAGGTCACGGTGGACGTGAGCCAGCCGGGCTCGCGCTGCAATTGCAGCGTCTGCACCAAGACCTCCGTCACGTCCATGAACCTCGAGCCCTCCGCCTTCACCTTGCTGGCCGGCGAAGACGCCCTGACGAGCTACGTGTGGGGCTACCAGATCTCGCGCCGGTTCTTCTGCCGGCACTGCGGCGTTCACTGCTTCGGCCGCGGGTTCCTCGAGGAGCTGGGCGGGAACTACGTCTCGGTCAACCTCAACTGCCTCGACGACCTCGATCCCACCACGCTCGCCATCGTCTACTGGGACGGCCGCCACGACAACTGGCACGCCGGCCCCCGTTCCACCCCGTGGCCCATGGCGGCGGCCCCGGCAGGCCCTCCCGCGGCACCCGAGGTCTGATCCGCGAATTTCATCGATCGGTCGCGTCTGTCTCCAAGCCGGAGGATGCTTAGGTTCCGTTCATGTCGCACACGCGTTCATGGACGACTCCCGGTTGGGGACGGGCGCTGCTCGCCGGGGCGGCCGCGCTGGCTGTCGCCCGCTTCGTACGTCGAGCTCGCGAGCAACGGAAGCTGCGCGGCCAGGTGGCCCTGGTGACCGGGGCGTCGCGCGGCCTGGGTTACCTGCTGGCCGAGGAGCTGGCGCGCGCCGGCTGCCGGCTGGTCATCTGCGCGCGCGGCCCGGAGCAGCTGGCGCGCGCCCGCGAAGCGCTGGCCCGGCGCACCCAGGTCCTGGCCGTGACCTGCGACCTGAGCCGGCGTGTCGAGGTGGACGCCCTGATCACCCAGGCGGTCTCGCATTTCGGACGGATCGACCTGCTGGTCAACAACGCCGGCATCATCAGGCTCGGGTCGATCGAACAGACCACGCTCGAAGACTTCCATCGCGTGATGGCCACCGACTTCTGGGGGGCGGTTCACGCGACGCTGGCGGTGCTGCCGCACATGCGCCGGCAGCGGAGCGGGCGAATCGTGAACATCACGTCGATCGGCGGGAAGGTGGCAGTGCCGCGCTTGCTGCCGTACGACTGCGCGAAGTTCGCCTCCGTCGCCTTCTCGGAGGGGCTGCGCGCGGAGCTGGCGCGCGACGGAATCAGCGTGACCACGGTGATCCCCGGGCTCATGCGCACCGGCTCGGAGCGGTACGCGGTGGCGAAGACCCCGGGCGATGCGCGGTGGTTCTCCGTCGCGGCGCGGATGCCGGGCCTCACCCTGGCGCCGCGGCGGGCCGCACGCAAGATCATGGCGGCGGTGCGCGACCGGCGCGGCCAGATCGTCGTCGGCGTGCAAGCCAAGCTCTTGCGGCTGATCCACGATCTCTTCCCGAGCGCCACGAACCGTATGCTCGATCTCGGCCATCGCCTGCTGCCGGGCGGGCCGACGTCCCCCACCACCCCGGGCTGAACGAACGCGTCTCAGAGCCGCCCGCGGATCGGCCCACGCCCCGGTCCGCGCTGGTGGTCCTCGGCCGCGCTCTGGCGCTTCTCTTCGACGTTCTCGGCGTCGTCGGCGCCTCGCGCTGGCTGCCGCCGGGGCCCTCGCTCCAGGAAGGTGCCGCTGTCTCTCCTTCTGGCCGCGACCTCCGCACGCACGGGCGCGTTCCCTTCGGCGCGGGCGGCCGCTTGCTCCGCGCTCTGGCCGCCCGGCCTGGAAGGCTCGACGGCGTCCCCTCGCCATCTCTCGGGCGCCTTCGAGCGCGAGGGCCCGCCCTTCGCGGCGCTCCGCTGGGACTTTGCGGCGGTCTTGGCGCCTACCTTGGCGCCTGCCTTGGCGCCCGTCTTGGCGGCGGTCTTTGTAACCGCCTTGACGACGGCCTTGGCGATTGCCTTGACGCCCGCCTCGAGGCCGGTCTTGGCGGCGTTGGTTCGTGGGGCCATCAGCGCGTCCTTTCCCTTGCCGTTCAGAGCCCGGCTCCGCCAGTGGCGGATCAGACCATCGGATGATCGTCGAGCAGCACCGGAGCCGACAGGACCAGCTCCTGGCAGCCCGCCGGTCCCACCAGGACCGGGAACGTGCCCACGTTGTGACAGGTGGTGGCGGCGGCCGCCGCCCAGTCCGGCGGATCCACCAGCGAGACGAAGCCCCCCCTGCCCGACATCGAGAGCAACACGTGGGTGCCGAGCAGCGCCCCGCCCAGCGCCTCCTCACGCGGCGCGCCCGCGAGGGTCCAGGGGGTCAGGTTCTCGACGCGGATGCTGGCGCGCACGATGGGACGATCGGCCACCACCGCCGCCAGGTTGACCCGCAACAGGCCCGTGACGCTGTAGCACCGCCGCGTGATCCCGTCGTGCGTCTCCTCCGCGCCGTCGACACGGAACGGGATGATCTGCTCCTCCACGCCGCCGGAGACGAACGCGAGCGACGGTGGCAGCTCGAACCCGAAGTCGATCTCCTGGAGCTCGCCCTCCTCCCAGCTGGTTCCGGCGTTCGGAGACAGGCCCAGGCGGCATCGCCGCAGGAACCGCAGCCGCCCCTCGACCCGCGTGGGATGTTCGCTCGGGTCATCCGGATCGCGCTCGACCGTCCCCGTGGCCGCGTCATATCGCGGCACGGGCAGCTCGACCAGGACATGCGTCTCTTGCCACCAAGCATCGCCCCCGCCCGCTTCGCTCCACGCACGAGGTGCAAGGACGCCGAACGGCCGGCCGAGCCGGCTCTTGGCGTGCGTCGCGAGGGAGGACGAGATCTCGTCCCCCTCGAAGAGAACTGCATCGGCCACCGCACGAACAGCTTCCAACGTCATGGCAACACCTCCTCCCCGGTCCGTGCAATGTGAGTCGGTTGAATTTGTCCGTCAACGCCCCGCCCCCCTCGAAACCCGATTGTCGCTGTTACGATGTCGCAACAACTCCGTCGCCTAATTCCGGGGTTCCGGAGAAGGTGTGGGGGGGAGCGATCCAGGGTCGAGCGAGCGGAGAGGGAGCGGTGTGATAGACCTTGCGAATGGCCGAACCCCACCTCGAACGTCACGTCTTCATCTGCACGAACCGCCGGGAGGCCGGCAACCCCAAGGGCTCGTGCGCCGAAAAGGGCGGAGAGGCCATCCGCGACGCCTTCAAGCAGCAGCTCCACGAGCGGGGCTTGAAGGGCCGCATCCGCGCGAACGCCGCCGGTTGTCTGGATCAGTGCGCGCGCGGCGCGACGGTGGTCGTGTATCCGGAGCAGGTCTGGTACGGCGGGGTCACCCCGGCCGACGTCCCGGAGATCATCGAGCAGCACCTGGTCGGCGGCGTCCCCGTCGATCGCCTGCGCATGAAGTGAACGCGGCGACACCGATAGGCGGCAATCGGCAATCGGATCGACGAATGGCGACCTGGCAGCTTTTCGGGACCAAGAAGTGCGCGGACACGCGCAAGGCCGAGCGGTTCTTCAAGGAGCGCGGCGTCCAGATCCACGCGATCGATCTCGCCCAGAAAGGCCTCTCCCCGGGCGAGCTGCGCAGCGTGGCGTCCCGGGTCGGGGGCGTGGAGGCGCTCATCGACCGCGAGGGCAAGCGCTATGTCGACAAGGGCCTGAAGTACGCCGCGCCGACGGGGCCGCGCATCGAGAAGCTGCTCGTCGAGGATCCCCTGCTCTTGCGCACGCCCATCGTCCGGGCCGAGGCCGGCGCGACCGTCGGGTACGCGCCGGAGGTCTGGAGCGCGTGGATCGCGGCCGGGCGCGGCCGATAGGCTCGCGCCGTCGTGTATAGTCGCTGGCCCTTGGCAGATCCGGCGCCGACGAACCGCAAGGACGCGACGACCAGCGAGCCGTGGACGGTCATGTCCGTGCTCCGCTGGACGACCGGTCGCTTCGAGGAGCGCGGCCTGCCGACGCCGCGCCTGGACGCCGAGGTGCTGATCGCGTCCGCGCTCGGGCTGCCGCGTCTCCAGCTTTACGTGCAGTTCGACCGGCCGCTCGGGCCCGAGGAGCTCGGGGCCATCCGCGAAGCCGTGAAGCGCCGACAGGCCGGGCAGTCGGTGGCGTACGTGGTGGGCCACAAGGAATTCTTCGGCCTGGACTTCGCCGTCGATCCGCGCGTGCTGGTCCCCCGTCCCGACACCGAGACGCTGGTGGATGAAGCTCTGGCACGGCTGGGCGCCGGCGGGCTCGCGCGCAAGGGCAGCGCGCAAGCCGCCGAGTCCGCTGAAGCCGCCGAGCCCGCTGAACCCAGCGAGTCCGGTCCCGCTGCCGACCAGGCGCCAGGCCCGAGCGCCGTCGACGGAGCGCCGACGGCTCCAGTCCCGCCTTCGCCGCGCATCGCCGATGTGGGAACGGGGTCGGGCGCCATCATCGTGAGCCTGGGCAAACGTCTGCCAGGCGCCGCGCTCTACGCGGTGGACGCCTCGGCCGACGCGCTCGCCGTGGCGCGCGCGAACGCCGAGCGACACGGCGTGCGCGTGACGTTCCTGGAGGGCGACCTGGCCGAACCGCTGGCCGCCTTCGCCCCGTTCGATCTCATCGTCGCCAACCTGCCCTACATCCCGTCGGCGGAGATCCCGACCCTGGCGCCCGAGGTGCGGGCCGAGCCGAGCGCCGCCCTCGACGGGGGCCCCGACGGGCTCGAGCTGATCCGGCGCCTGGTCCTCGCCGCGCCGGCCCTGCTCGCGCCGGGAGGCGCCCTGGCCCTGGAGGTGGGCGCCGGGCAGGCCGCGCCGGTGGCAGCGATTTGTCTGGCCGCCGGTCTCGCGGATATACAACAGCGGCGCGATCTCGGCTCCGTCGATCGCGTCGTCTCGGCAAGGAAAACATGACCTCGTCGCCACCGCCGCCACCTTCGTCGACGTCCAGCCGCCCGCCCCTCGCGTCCGCCAACCCGCCCGGCGCCGAGCCCCGCCCCGACGGAGCCGTCGAGGCGGGCCGCGGAGCGCTGTTCATCGGCGCGGCCAAGGCCTTCTTCATGCTGAGCGGCTTCATCCAGCAGACGCTGCTCACCCGCGTGGTCAGCCCCGCCGGCTACGGCGCGTTCGGTGCCGTCAACAGCGCCGTCTCGATCGTCAACAACACGGTCGTCCAGTTCACGGTCCAGGGCGTTTCCAAGTTCACCGCCGAGGACGATCGGCAGGCGGACGCGGTCAAACGCGGAGCCCTGCGCATCATGGCGGTGGTCGGGATCGTGCTCGGTTTCGGGTTCTTCGCGGCGGCGCCCCTGCTGGCGGAGTTCGAGAACGCGCCGGGCTACGTGCCCTACTACCGGATCGCCGCGCTCATCCCGGCGCTCTACGCCGTCTACGCCGTGTTCATCGGATCGGTCAACGGACTGCGGAAGTTCCGCGTCCAGGCCGGCTTCGACATGACCTTCTCGACGGCCAAGACCGTGCTGCTGCTCGGCCTGGCCGCGCTCGGCGGCGTCAGCGGAGCCTTCGCGGGCTTCGCCCTGGCGGCCGTCTTCATCGTCGTCGCGGCGGTGCGCGTGGTCGGCCTGCCGCGGGCGGACGGGGGCCCCCCCTTCCCCATGCGGAGGCTGGCCACCTTCCTCTCGGCGGTGTTCGGCTACAACTTCCTGCTCAACATCGAGCTGCTTTACGACCAGCCGCTGCTGCACCACTTCGCGGGGCTCGTCGATCCGGAGCTGGGCAAGGTGATGGCCGGGCACTACCAGGCGCTGCGCACGCTGGCCCTGCTGCCCTACCAGGCGTTGCTGGTCATCACGTTCGTGATCTTCCCGCTCGTCTCGCGCGCCACGTTCCAGCAGGACCGCGAGCGGACCCGCGCCTACGTGGCGCAGACGCTGCGCTACGCGCTGATCCTGGCGACCGCGATGGGGGTGGCCCTGGGCGCGCGCCCCTCGGCCCTGGTCGCCATCGCGTTCGGGCCCTCCTACGCCGAGGCGGCGGGCGCCCTGCCCATCCTGGTCGTCGGAGAGTGCTCGCTGGCGGTGCTCTGCGTGTCCTGCGCGATCCTGAACGCGTCGGGGCGAGCCACCGCGTCCCTGGCGCTGATGGCGGCCACGGTCGTCATCGGGGTGGGGGCGGCCTTCGTCCTGGTTCCGCAGGCGGCGTTCGGGCCCGCCATGCTGCAGGCCGCGGCCGTCGCGACGTCGCTGGGGATGGTGACCGGCTTCCTCGGCGCGATGATCTACCTGCGCGTGCGGCTCGGCGGCAACATCCCCGTGCCGAGCGCGGTCCGCGTGGCCGCCGCCGGAACCGCCGCCGTGCTGGTCGGCCACTTCATGCCCGGCCACGGCAAGCTGGTCGGCATCGCCATCACGATCCTCGTCGCGGTCGTCTACCTGGCCGTTTTGATCGCGCTCGGCGAGTTCGGTCCCGAGGATCGGGCCAAGGTGAAGCGCATCCTCCGCCTGGGCTGAGCGGGACAGGTCATGGGTCGGCTCGCCTTCGCCCTCGCCTCGACGTTCGCTCTGCTCCTCGGCGCGCGCACGGCGCTCTGCGCCCTGGTGGCGGCCGCGGGCCTGGGCGCCTGCGTGACCCCGTCGCACAACCGGCAAGAGGCGCTCTTGCGGACCGTGCACGAGTACAACGACGGCCTGCGCTGGAAGAAGTACGAGCGCGTGATGGGCCTGCTGTCGCCGGACGAGGCCCGGCGACTGGCAACCCGGACCGGGACCTTCGGCGACGACTACGAGATGGCCGACGAGGAGGTGGTCGCCATCGAGCCGACCAACGAGGACGGGACCAAGGCGAAGGTCACCGTCGCCTTCTCCTGGTACGACCGGCGCCTGTCGCTGCTTCGCAAGGCCGTGATCGTCGAGGACTGGGCGTTCACGGACGGGCGCTGGCTTTGTGAGCGTCAGCGCCGCTTGCGAGGCGACGGCTTTCCGCTGGTGCCGGAAGCGGTACCACCACCCCCGGCGCCACCGGCGGCCCCTTCGCCGGATGCTCGGTAGCGGCCGCGGCGGGCGCCGCGCGGTCTTCCCGGGCGGCGTCATGCGAGCGCCGTGACACCAGGATCCCCGCGAGCGCCGCGATCGACAGCACGATCACACCGACGAGCACGCCGATGAGGAGGCCGCGCGACCCGCGGATGGTGAAGTTGAAGCCGCCACGGCCCGCGGGCGCCTTCGGCAGCCCGACGGCGGCCGGCTCGAGCACGGGTCCGAGGGCATCCGGCGCGGTCCGCGGCGAAGACCTTTGATCCCACGGCGCGGTCCGGACGGGTCCCGATCGCGCGCCCACGGTGGCTCCTGACGGACCGCCACCCGCAGCCACCGTTCCCCTGGCTGCCGCGGCCCTCTGGCCACCGCTCGGCTGGTTCGGCGCCGCGACCGGCTTGCCAGCGCCGCCGCTCCGGTCCGCCGCGGCCGGCTTGCCGACGCCGCCGCTCTTGTCCCCCGCGGCCGGCTTGCCGGCGCCGCCGCTCTTGTTCCCGGCGGCCACGGCTGCCTGCACGATGGCGGGATTGTCCTTCACGGTGGCGCGCGTGGGGTCGTCCGCGCCGAGGGGGACCGCCCCCGTCGGACGCGCGCCAGCCGGCAGCCCGGCCAGGCCCGCCCCGCTGCCCGTCTCGAAGGCCCACGCCCGAGGATCGATGAGGTCGCTCGTTCCGCTCAGACGCGGCCCCAGCTCGTCGCCCGACAGGGGCCGCGCCCCCGGATCCTCGAAGTCCACCGACGTCATCTTGTTGATCTCGTCCTGCAACAAGGTGTCGAGGATGTTACCCGGCCTTCGCTTTCCGCCCGACGAGGCCGCCCGATCTTCCAGGCACTGCCGCACCAGATCGGCCACGTCGCGCGAGATCACCTTCAATCCGCGCGAGTAGCTGTAATGCGCGAGCGCGTCCTGCAGGTCGGTCGCGGTCTGAAAGCGATGTTCCTTCCGCAGCGCCAGGGCCTTGCGGACGATGTCCTCCAGCTCCTGCTCGACCTCGGGGTTCTGGGCCTTGATGGGCGGGATCTTGGCGTTGCGCACCAGCTCGACAGTCTGGTAGTCGCTCTCGCCGTAGAACAATCTCTTCCCCGTCAGCATCTCGTAGAGCAGGATGCCGACCGAGAAGATGTCGGCGCGGCTGTCGACCTCCTCGCCCCGCGCCGCCTCCGGCGAGAGGTAGCTCATCTTCCCCTTCACCACGCCGGGGTCGGTCGTCTCGAGCTGGCTGGCGGCCTTGGCCAGGCCGAAGTCCACCACCTTGACCTCGCCCTGCTTCGAGATGAGCACGTTGGGCGGCGAGACGTCCCGGTGCACGATCCCGAGCGGGCGTCCGGTCTCCGAGCTGACCAGCTCGTGAGCGTAAGAGAGGCCCTTGCAGATCTCGTTGGCGATGTTGAGCGAGACCGCGGTGGGCAGGCGCTTGCCCATGCGACGGCGCCACTCGAGCAAGATCTTCAGGTCGACCCCGTCCACGAACTCCATCACGATGAAGTAAGTGTCGTCGGCGTGGCCGATGTCGAACACCTGGACGATGTTGGCGTGCTGCAACGAGAGCGAGAGGCGCGCCTCGTCCAGGAACATCGCCACGAACTTCTTGTTCTGCGTCAGCGACGGGAGCACCCGCTTGATGGCGATGCTCTTCTTGAATCCCTGCAGAGACTCCGCGACGCCCTTGAACACCTCGGCCATGCCGCCCGAGGCCACACGCTCGGTGATGCGATATCGGCTGTCGGGCATGGGTCCTGCCGTCTCGGCGAGCGAAAGCTACCGCAGTTGCCCCGATCGGGCAATTACGCGTACAACGCGCACGCGCCGCCCCAATGGGACGGCGCGATAAGAGTCCGGCGAGCGAAACGCTCGCCGGTGCCTGACCTCTGTCTAGTCTTCGATGGCCGCCGGGATCTTCTCGGAGTCGCCGCCGCCCAGGTCGGCGTCGCCGATCCCGCCCCGCCCGGTCTGGGCTACCGCGGCCTCTTCGCGCTCCGCCTGCTCCTTGCAATCGATGCACAGGGTGCTGACGGGCCGAGCCATGAGGCGGCGGAACGAGATCGCCTCGCCGCACTCGTCGCAGACGTCGATCTCGTTGGAGTCGAGCCGCTGTAGCTGCTTCGTCACCTTGTTGAGCAGGAACTTCTCACGATCGTGCAGCCGCATCTCGGTCGAGAAAATCTCTTCTTCCATCGACTCGTCGATCGAATCACGGCCGATGTTGCGCTCGTGGTTCATCGAATAGGACAGCGCGTTCTGGCTGGTCCGCGACAACCGGCGCTGCTCCTCTTCGAGGACCTTGCGAATCTCGTTCTTTTCCTTCTGGCTCAGCATCACTTGACCTCTACTGGGCGGGGGCCCGTCCCGACCAAAAGGATCAGGACGCCTTCTTCTCTCGAACCAACTGCGGACGGCCCCTGGACACGACCACGTCCTGGGTGACCACGCATTCGCTGACGCCGGTCAGCGAGGGAATCTCGTACATCACATCCAACATCACCTCTTCGAGGATGGCGCGCAAGCCGCGCGCGCCCGACTTCCGGCGCGAGGCCTCCTCGGCCACGCTGCGCAAGGCGTCCTCGGTGAACCGAAGCTTCACCCCCTCCATCTCGAACAGGCGCTCGTACTGCTTGGCCAGCGCGTTCTTCGGCTTCCACAGGATCTCCACCAGCATGTCCACGTCCAGGTCGTCGGCCGCCACGATGATGGGCAGGCGGCCCATGAACTCCGGAATCATGCCGAACTTGATCAGGTCCTCGGTCCGCGTCAAGGCCCGCAGCTCATTCTTCGACTGCTCGGACTTCTCGATGCTTGCCCCGAAGCCCAGGCCCCGCTCGCCGGTGCGCCGCCGGACGATCTCCTCGATGCCGTTGAAGGCGCCCGTGCAGACGAAGAGGATGTCGGTCGTATCGACCTGGATCAGCTCCTGTTGCGGCCGGTTGCGCGCACCGTCGGGCGTGATGGAGGCCTGCTTGCCCTCGAGGATCTTGAGGAGCGCCTGCTGCACGCCCTCGCCCGACACGTCGCGGGTGACAGACGGTCCGCCGCCCTTGCGCGCGATCTTGTCGATCTCGTCGATGCAGACGATCCCACGGCTGGCCTTCTCCGGGTCGTTGCCGGCGTTGCGATACAGCGCCTTGATGACGCTGTCCACGTCCTCGCCGACGTAACCGGCCTCGGTCAGGGTGGTGGCGTCCGCCATGGCGAACGGCACGTCCAGCTTCTTGGCCAGGGTCTGGACCAGCAGCGTCTTGCCGCAGCCGGTGGGCCCGAGCAGAAGGATGTTGCCCTTTTGAATCTCGACGTCGCCCGCCTTGCCGTGCTGGCCGATCCGCTTGTAGTGGTTGAACACCGAGACGGCCAGCGCCTTCTTCGCGCGATCCTGGCCGATCACGTAGCGGTTCAGCTCGTCATAGATCTCGCGCGGGCGTGGATACTTCGGGCGCTCGGCGGCCTCTTCCTTGGCGATGATGTCGTTGCACAAGGCCACGCATTCGTCGCAGATGAAAACGCGCGGACCCGAGATGAGCTTTCGCACCTCTCGGCGTCGCTTTCCGCAGAACGAACAGTGGAAATCATCCATCGGGTTTGAGTATTACATCCGACCCCTGGCGCCGCCAAGCCGGACCAGAAATGTTTCGGGAAGGCCAAGGCAGAACATCGGGAGCACCGTCGAGGCCCTTGATTTTTTTCCGGTTCCGCCCACCGGGCTGTTAGTGTAGCTGCAAAATGCGAGCGCTGGTGGTGACGTCGAATCCGACGACTGCCGTATCCGAACCCGATTCCCCTGCTGCGGCTCTGAACGACCTGGGCTGTGAGGTCGTCGCCGTCGGATACGATATCGATCAACTTCCCGAAGACATCGAGCTGTCCCGTCCCTCCGTCGTCGTCGTCGACGCGGGAGCGCACCTGGAGGTCGGCCGCGCGGCGATCCGGCGCGTGCGGGAGGTGGCGTCGCTGTCGGATGTCCCGGTCCTCCTGTGCGTGGAGGTCTCCCGTCTGGCCGGGCTCGACCCCGAGGCCGGGGCGGACGATTTCGTGCTGTCACCGGTGGTCGCGCCGGAGCTCTACGCGCGGATTCGGCAGCTCGACTGGAGGATGTCGTCTTTCCGGGCGGCGGGCCGCATCAAGATCGGCGACCTGGTCATCGACTCCGTCGCGGTGGAGGCCGCCTTCCGCGGGAGGGCGCTGAAGCTGCCGCGGCAGGAGTTCCAGCTGCTCAAGTTTCTGGCGGAACGACCGGGGCGCGTGTTCTCGCGGGAGCAGCTGCTGTCGCGGGTGTGGGGTTATCGGTACGCGGGTGGGACCCGGACCGTCGACATCCACGTGCGCCGCCTGCGGGCGAAGCTCGGCCCGGGCAGCGCCATGATCGAGACCGTCCGTCACGTCGGCTACAAGCTCCGCGCGCCCGGCGCCGGAACCCCAGGCTGAGCGGGGCCCGCCGCGCTCGCGACGGTGCGGCGGGACTCGACGAGCTGGAGGACGACGTCGGCGGGGCCGACCGGAACCTCCACGCGAAGGGGCACGTGGCCGGGCCGGCGGTCGAGCCAGATGGTGAAACGCCGGGCCGTGCGTCCCCCGTCGATGGCGCCGTTGTAGTCGATGGGGGTGAGATCACCTTCCACGCGCAGGGCGTGCACCGCCGTGTCGGGGACCGTGGCGTCGGCCGAGACGGTGGTGGCCTTCACGAGCCAGAGCGCCAGGCCGTCGAGGACCAGCGCCACCTCGGTCCGTCCCAGCGCAGGGGGCGCGGTCCGCAAGCGCCAGATCGTGCCGAGGAGATCGGAGGTGGGCAGGACGGACGGGAAACGCTGGATCTCTTCGGCCTTTCCAGGTGCGCGTCGCTGAACCCGATTCTCGCCGCGCGCGTTCCGTTCGCCGACATCGACGGTCTCGTGCTCGGGGCCCGTTCCTTCCTTGCGACGGGCCTCCTTCCAGCGTCTCGAGCCGAGCGCCCGCACGTCGAACTCGGCCTCGATCCGCCGCTCGACGCCGCCCAGGCCCAGGACGGCGCCGCGGCCGGCGGCCCGCACCATGACGACGGGTGTGCCGGGATCGTCGTACGCGACCGCGCCCGCGTCGATCGAGAGGGAGCCGATCGAGCCCAGCAACCCGTACCGAATGTCGTACCGGACCGCCTCCTGCCGCGGCAGCGAATCGGGCACCGGGGCGGGCGCCGCCACGGGGGCGCCCGCGGGTGCCGCCGAGGGCGCGCCGGCCGCTGGTGGCTCGGGCGCGGTCCCCTTTCCTTCGACCTCGAACGGCCAGCACGTCAGGCGCAACGCCGTCACGAGGAGAGAGAGGGCCTGCACCTGCCTGAGACGCAGCTGCGCCGCGCGGAATTCTCCTCACCCGTCCTCGTCCTCGTCGCCGTCCTGGTCACCGGCTTTGGCGCGAGGACGAGGACGGGTACAGCGGGGTGAGTATGATGGGTCCATGAACGCCTCGCGCTCACCCTCCGCTCCCATCGGGATCTCGCTCGGAGATCCGGCGGGGATCGGGCCCGAGATCGTCGTCAAGGCGCTGGCGGCGCGCCCCGGGCTGCCCCTCCTGGTCTACGGGGATCCCGACGTGCTGGCCGCGACCTCGACGGCGCTGGGCCTGCCGCCGGTGCCGCCAGAACGCGTGCGCCGCGTGGTGGCCGCCCAGTCGGATGCCCCGATCGTGCCAGGTCGGCCGAACCTGGCCTCGGCCGCGGCGCAGCTGGCCGCGCTCGAAGCCGCCACGGCCGACGCGCTCGGGGGAAAGATCGCCGCGCTGTGCACGGCGCCGATCTCCAAGGACTGGATCGCCCGGGTCGGCTTCGCCTTCCCGGGGCACACCGAGTATCTGGCGGACCGCGCCCGGGTGGAGGACTTCGCGATGATGCTGGCCGGCCCCCGCCTGCGTGTGGTGCTGGCCACCACCCACGTGGCCCTGCGGGACGTGGCGACCCGGCTGACCCCCTCTGACATCACCCGAGCCGCGGTCCTGGGCGCGCGCGCGCTGGCCCGCAGCTTCGGGATCGCGCGGCCGCGCGTGGCGGTGGCCGGCCTCAACCCCCACGCCGGAGAGGCGGGCCGCTTCGGTGACGAAGAAACGAGAGTGGTGGCGCCCGCCATCGCGGCCGCCCGCGCGCAGCTCGCCGCGCCCGAAGGAGGAGGCGGCGGGCAAGCCCGGGAAGACGGGCACGGCCCGTGTCCAGCCGAGCTGAGCGGGCCCCACCCGCCCGACACGGTCTTCCGCCAGGCGGCGCTCGGCGCCTACGACGCGGTCGTCGCGCTCTACCACGACCAGGGCCTCATCCCCGTGAAGCTGTTGCACTTCGAGGACGCGGTGAACGTCACTCTGGGACTTCCCTTCGTACGGACGTCACCCGACCACGGAACCGCCTACGACATCGCCGGCACCAACCGCGCCGATCCCTCCAGCTTCCTGGCGGCCCTCGATCTCGCAGCCCGACTGGCCAAGGTCTGACGGGCCCACGATAGGGCGCCGACTCTGCAACGGCCCTGCTTACTGCATGCCTCGCGTGCCCGGGATGTGGAAATGACCAAACTTGCTGGCGGCGACCCGAACATCGGAGCGAGCGCAGCGAGCGTGTCCACCCGGGAGGCGCAGCTCCGCTGCGCCGGCGTCGGCGGCCTGCTCTTGGGGTGGGCCCGCGGGAGGAGCCTGCCCCTCCCGCGCCTGTGATAAGGTACGAAGGCCATTCCGCCGCTCGACTCCCGGAACCACGCATGAAGGCCCAGAATCTCAGCCGCCCTCGCCCCGAGCCCGTCACCCAGGCGATGAACAAGATCGTCGTCAAGGGCGCGCGCGAGCACAACCTCAAGAACATCGACGTCGAGATCCCACGCGACAAGCTGGTCGTGGTGACCGGCCTGTCGGGCTCGGGCAAGTCGTCGCTGGCCTTCGACACCATCTATGCGGAGGGGCAGCGCCGCTACGTCGAGTCCCTGTCGGCCTACGCGCGGCAGTTCCTGGATCAGATGCGCAAGCCCGACATCGACTCGATCGAGGGCCTGTCGCCGGCCATCTCGATCGAGCAGCAGTCGGGCTCGCGCAACCCCCGCTCGACCGTCGGCACGATCACCGAAATCTACGACTACCTGCGCCTGCTGTGGGCGCGCGTCGGCCAGGTGCACTGCTGGAACTGCGGCGAGCCCATCAGCTCCCAGACCATCCAGCAGATGGTCGACCAGGTCCTGGCGCTGCCCGAGGGGGCGCGCTTCTCGGTGCTGGCGCCGGTGGTCCGCGACCGCAAGGGCGAGTTCGCGCAAGAGCTGGCCAAGCTGCGCCAGGACGGCTTCGTCCGCGCCAACATCGACGGCGATCTGTGCGAGCTGGCCGACCCACCCAAGCTCGACAAGAACAAGAAGCACACCGTCGAGGTGTTCGTCGATCGCCTGGTCCGCAAGGACGGCATCCGCCAGCGGCTGACCGACTCGATCGAGCTGGCTGCGAAGCTGACGGGCGGCATCGTGAAGATCTCGCCGCTCGAGGGGGACGACCTCACGTTCTCGGAGCGCTTCGCCTGCCCGACCTGCGGCATCAGCTACCCGGAGGTCGAGCCCCGGCTGTTCTCGTTCAACAACCCCGCGGGCGCCTGCCCGGCCTGCGACGGCATCGGGGCCAAGATGTTCTTCGACCCCGAGCTGATCGTCCCCAACGAGGATCTGTCCTTGAAGGAAGGCGCCATCGAGCCATGGGAGCGGCGCAACAGCGCCTTCTTCCAGCAGCTGCTCGAGTCGGTGGCGAGCGCCTTCGAGATCGATCTCTACGTGCCGTGGAACAAGCTGCCCGAGCAGACGCGGCGGCTGATCCTGCACGGGTCGGCAGGCCAGGAGGTCGACTTCTCGTTCGAGAAGAGCGGGCGCAAGCACACCTACAAGAAGGAATTCGAGGGTGTGCTGGCGAACCTGCAGCGCCGCTTCGACGAGTACGAGCGGCGGCGGCGCGAGCAGGGCCGCACCAGCGATCAGGACTTCGAGGCCATCTACGACGAGTTCCACCGCTACATGGGGCAGACGCCCTGCGAGGAGTGCGGCGGCACGCGCCTGCGCAAGGAGGCCCGCAACGTGCGGGTCGGCGGCAAGAACATCGTCGAGATGACGGCGCTGACCATCCGCGACGCGCACGCGTTTCTGGGCAAGCTGTCGCTCGGGCCGCGGCAAAAGGAGATCGCCGAGCGGATCCTGCGCGAGGTGGGCGACCGGCTGTCGTTCCTCATCAACGTCGGCGTCGACTACCTGTCGCTCGACCGGACGGCGGTGACGCTGTCGGGCGGCGAGTCGCAGCGCATCCGCCTGGCCACCCAGATCGGCAGCTCGCTGGTGGGCGTGCTCTACATCCTGGACGAGCCGTCGATCGGGCTGCACCAGCGCGACAACGAGCGCCTGCTCCAGACGCTGAAGCGGCTGCGCGACCTTGGCAACACGGTGCTGGTCGTCGAGCACGACGAGGACACCATCCGGGCGGCCGACTACGTCATCGACATGGGCCCCAAGGCCGGCGTGCACGGCGGCCGCGTGGTGGCGGCGGGCGAGCCGGCCGAGATCATGGCCCACCCGCAGTCGCTGACGGGCGCCTACCTGAGCGGCCGCAAGGTCATCGCCGTCCCCAAGCACCGGCGTTCGGCGGCGGCGCGCAACCTGACCGTGAAGAAGGCGAGCGGGCACAACCTGCGCGAGGTCACGGTGCCGTTCCCGATCGGGGTGCTGACCTGCGTGACCGGCGTGTCGGGCTCGGGCAAGTCGACGCTGGTCATCGACACGCTGCTGCGGGCGCTGAACCAGAAGCTGCACGGATCGAAGCACACCGCCGAGCCGCACACGGGGCTCGACGGGCTGCAACACGTCGACAAGGTCATCGACATCGATCAGGCGCCCATCGGGCGCACCCCGCGCTCGAACCCAGCCACGTACACGGGCGTGTTCACGCACATCCGTGACCTGTTCGCGAACCTGCCCGAGTCGAAGGCGCGCGGCTACAAGCCGGGACGGTACTCGTTCAACGTCAAGGGCGGGCGCTGCGAGTCGTGCCAGGGCGACGGGATCCTGCGCATCGAGATGCACTTCCTGCCCGACGTCTACGTCGAGTGCGAGGCCTGCGGCGGGCGGCGCTACAACCGCGAGACGCTCGAGGTCCTGTACCGCAACAGCAGCATCGCCGACGTGCTGGACATGACGGTGTCGCAGGCGGCCGAGTTCCTCGAGAACATCCCCAAGGTGAAGCAGAAGCTGGACACGTTGCGCGAGGTGGGCCTCGGCTACGTGCGGCTGGGCCAGTCGGCGACGACGCTGTCGGGCGGCGAGGCGCAGCGGATCAAGCTTTCGAAGGAGCTGGCCAAGAAGTCGACGGGCCGGACCGTCTACATCCTGGACGAGCCGACCACGGGCCTGCACTTCGCGGACATCGCGCAGCTGCTGGCGGTGCTGAATCGGCTGGTCGACGCGGGCAACACCGTCATCGTCATCGAGCACAACCTCGACGTCATCAAGACGGCCGACTGGGTCATCGACCTGGGGCCCGAGGGCGGGCCGGGGGGCGGGGCGGTCGTGGCGCAGGGGACGCCCGAGGACGTGGCCCGCGTGGCCGCCAGCTACACCGGCCGCTTCCTGAAGAAGGTTCTTTAGCCGGACGATGAACGACGGCTTCGCCGGGAGGAGTCTCGTTCCCGAGGCCCGAGGTCCGGTGCCCGAGGCCCGATAGTGCCCGCACAGCTCGGCGCCGGACAGATCGCGCTGCTGTTCGCCCTGATGGTCGTGACCGGGGCGATCGGCGCCATCACGGGCGGCAACTCGCTCATCAACGTCCCCATCATGATCACCGTGGGGATGAGCGCGCGCCAGGCCGTGGCCACCAACATGTTCGCGGTCACCTTCATGACCGTGTCGGCGACGGCGCGGTTCGCGCGCGCAGGCCAGCTGCGGCGCGGGCTGCTGCTGCCGCTCGGGATCATCACGCTCGTGACGTCGGCGGTGGGCGCCGAGGTCGCGGTCAAGCTGCCCGAGACCACGGTGAAGGTCGTCGTCGGCGTGTCGATGGCGGCGCTGGTGCTGTTCATCGCGCTCAACCGCCGGCGGGCCCCGGCCCCGTCCACACCGCGGCGGCGGGCCGTGGGCTACGCAGCCGCCACCGCCCTCGGCGTGTACGGCGGCTTCTTCTCCGGCGGCTACACGACGCTCATGACCGTGCTCGGCACGGTCTGCTTCGGGCTGACCATGATGGAGTCGGTGGCGATCACGAAGCCCATCAACCTGGTGTCGTGCGTGGCGGCGTCCGTCGTCTTCTTCGCGGGCGGCCTCATCGATCTGCGGATCGGCGCGCCCCTGGCGGCCGGCAACCTGATCGGCGGGTGGCTGGGCGCCCACGCGGCGCTGAAGGGCGGCGACCGCTTCGTGCGGGCGCTGTTCCTGGCCACGGTCGGCGCGCTGGCCTTGAAGCTGATCGTCTGGGACGTCCTGCTACGTTTGTGACATGAACCCGCGCGAGAGCTGGACCCGCGAGATGGAGTCGGTCTTCATCTATCGTGCGATCGCCGCGTCCGAGCCGGCCTCGGAGCACCGCGCGCTGTTCGGGCGGCTGGCCGAGCAAGCCGAGAAGCAGGCCGAGATCTGGGTCCGCACCATCCGCGAGGCCGGCCAGCCGGCGCCGGTGCCCGCCGACTTCGCGCCGAACACCCGCGCCCGCCTGGTGGTGGCGTTGGTGCGCCGCTTCGGGGCGCGCCACCTGCGCGCGGTCCTGGCGGCCATGAAGGTGCGCGGGATGTCGATCTACGGCAGCAGCGCGCCCGGCCATCCGCTGCACCGACCCGTGTCGGAGATCGGCAAGCGCCACCGCAGCGCCGCCGGCTCGAACCTGCGGGCCCTCGTGTTCGGCGCCAACGACGGGCTGGTGTCGAACGCCAGCTTGATCCTCGGGGTGGCGGGCGCCACCGGGGGCGGAGCGGCGGCGACCTCGAGTGATTCGCGGGCGGTGGTGATCTCGGGCCTGGCGGGGCTGCTGGCCGGCGCCTTCTCGATGGCGGCGGGCGAGTACGTTTCGGTTCGTTCCCAGCGCGAGATGTTCGAGCAGCAGATCGAGGCCGAGCGCGCCGAGCTGGCCCAGTATCCGCAAGCCGAGGCCGAGGAGCTCTCCCTCATCTATCAAGCGCGCGGGATGGCCGCCGACGACGCGAATCGGATGGCGGCGAACATCGTCGCCAACCCCGCCTTCGCGCTCGACACCCTGGCGCGCGAGGAGCTCGGGCTCGACCCGGGCGCGCTGGGCTCGCCGTTCGGCGCGGCCGGTTCGTCGTTCGTGGCGTTCGCGATCGGCGCGGTGATCCCGCTGGGCCCGTTCCTGGTGATGAGAGGCGCCGGCGGTGCGGCCATGCTGCGCGCGGCGGTCGGCCTCACCGCCGTCGCGCTGTTCGGCATCGGGGCCACGACCAGCCTGTTCACCGGCCGCGGCACGCTGCGCGGCGGGCTCCGCATGCTCCTCATCGGGGGGGCGGCCGCCGCCACGACGTTCCTCATCGGCCGCTGGCTGGGCGTCGCGGTCAACTGACCCGCGCGGGGGGCCGAGGCTCCCCCACGGGCCCACCTCGCGACGGTTCGTCGAGCATCGAACCTCGAATTTCTGACGCGGAGGCCAGCGAATTGCCGCATCCGGAAGGTTCACGGCGAGCGCGCATCCGGGCATTTGTCTTGCTTAGCTGCCGGTGTTTCGATGAGCCCTGGTCCTCCGTCACTCGTGCTGGGCTGCTTGCTGGCGACCACTGTGCATGTGGTGCCGCGATCTGCGGTCGCGACCTCAGCGACACCGGTCCAATCGACCGCGCCGGTCCTCGACTACGTCGCCGAGCGCGAGTGTCCCGCCCGGGACCGCTTCGTGGCGCAGGTCGAGGAGGCGATCGATCCCTCGGAGCGGGCGCGCGTCCGCGGCGCGCGGGGGACGAGGATCCGGGTGGAGATCCGAGGCGCCATCGGCGGCTATCGAGGCACCCTCGAAAAGATCGATGAGGCGGGGGCCAGCGCGGCGCGGGTGGTCGTCAGCCCGATCTGCGCCGACGTCGCCCAGGCGCTGGCGTTGACGGCGGCTTTCAGCCTGGCCCCGCCCCCGCCTCCATCGGAGCCCCTCGTGGTCGCACGGCCCGCCCCGAACCCGCCGGCGGCCGAGCGAGCGATCGGCGGCGCCCCCGCTGGACTCTGGTCGGTCGCCGTGGGGCCCGTCGCGGGCGGCTGGCTGTCGCCCGGCCTCATGACGGGGGTCGAAGGGGGCGGGGAGCGGACGTTTCCCTTCGGAGGCGCGGCTCGGCGCCTTGCCGCGAGCCTTCGCCTGAGGACGACCTACGTCCGCAACGACTGGCTGGGGAGCACCCCCGACGCTCGCTTCGCCCTGTGGACGGGCACGCTCGAAGCCTGCGGCTTGGCGCGCTGGCTCGGAGGTGGCCTGGAGGTGGGCCTCTGCGCAGGCGGCGAATCTGGATGGCTGCGCGCGCGCGGTGTTCGGATCGCGAACCCGCGCGCCAGCGACTCGTGGTGGCTCGCCTTGGGCGGAGGGCCGCTCGTCCGCGTAGCGTTCGGACCGCGCTGGGGCCTCGAGCTGGCGGGCGCCCTGCGCCACCCGCTGCGCCAGGTTCAATTCGCGTTCGAAGACCCCGCCCAGACCGTCGGCCAGACGCGGGGGATCTCCTGGACGACCGCCCTGTCCGTCGCGGCGCGTTTTCCGTGATCAGGACGGGCGCGCGCGGACCATTTCACCCCGAGACACGTGCTCATGACCCGCCCCTCCCTCGCCGCGCTCCCTTCGCCCCCGTCGCCATCTTCGCAATCTGCGATCGGCGGGAAGGCCGGCGAGCGACGCCCCGGCGACGGTCCGCGCCTGCGGGCGCTCTACGACGATCACTTCGAGCTGGTGGGTCGCGTGGTGCGCAACCTGGGCGTCCCGGCGGGGGAGATCGACGACGTGCTGGAGCGCGTATTCTCCAGCGCCGCGGCCCGCCTGCCCGACATCGAGCCGGGGCGGGAGCGCGCGTTCCTGGTCCAGGCAGCCGTGCGGTGGGCCGCCAACGCCCGCCGGGCGCGCGCGCGGATCCGGGAGATTGGCTGCGACGCGCTCCCTGACGTCCCCGACCTGGGCGCCTCGCCGGAGGAGCACACCGACAGCCGGCGGGCGGCCGCGGTGCTCGACGAGCTGCTGGGCGCGATGGACGTCGATCTGCGCGCGGTGTTCATCCTCGACGAGATCGAGGAGATGTCGCGCGCCGAGATCGCGGTGGTCCTGGGGATCCCCGCGGGCACGGTCGCCTCGCGCCTGCGCCGGGCCCGCGAGGACTTCGAGGCTCGTCTCACCCGATGGAAGCTTCGCCGCACGGTACCTGGAGGACTCGAATGAACAGGGATACGGACGATCGCGTGGGCAGCCGAGACGTCGAGGCGGCCAAGCTCTTCGCGGCCGCCCGCGCCTTTCGCCCCTCGCCGCGCGCGCGACGGCGGACGTTGCGGGCCTTGGGTCTGCCGGTGGGTCTGTCGCTCGTCGGGTCGAGCCTGGCGCACGCCGCACATGTGCTCACCGCTTCTCTCAAGGGCTGGGGGATGGTGGCCGGGCTCCTCGGCGCCGCGGGCGGCGTGGCTTACGTGGCGAGCGCGCCGCCGTCGGGCTCGCGTTCGGTCGCGAGCGCGAGTCACCTCGGCGAGCGCCGGGGCCCGGCGAAACAGGTCGCAGCCAGGTCCTGGGCGACGGCCTCCGTTCCGCTGCCCGAGCCGGTCGAGGCCCGCGCCGAGGGAGGCCGCGCCGCGAGCGCGGCGCCGTTGGTCGCGGTTGGTGGCGATCAGCCCCCTGCCGTCGAAGACGTCTCCTCCCTTCCGAAGCCGGCCCGCCGCTCGTCATTCCCGCTGCGGCCGAGATCCCGAGCGCTTCCGAGCGACAGCCCGTCCACCGGCGACAGCCCCCCCCCACCCGTCTCGCCGGTGGACGGGCCCGCAGAGAGGCCGGTCTCGGTGGTGGCTCCGACCGAACCCCCACGACTGGACCCGGAGCTCTCGGCGCACGCGAGCGGCGGGCCGGCGTTTCGGCCGCGGGCGGCGGTGCCCGCGCCGGCACCGCCGCTGTACGTGTCGCCCACCCCGCCGTCGCCGGCCTCACCGCTTCGGGGCGAGCTGGCGATGGTCGCCGAGGCCCAGCGGCTGCTGCGCACCGGCGACGGGGCCGCGGCCCGCGCCGTCCTCGATCGTCATGCCCGCGTCTACCCCGGCGGCGCGCTCGGAGAAGAGGTCGAGGTGCTCCGCTTGCGGGCCCTCCTGGCTGACGGCGACGCCCGCGGCGCACGCGAGGCGGGCGAGTCCTTCTTGCAGCGACATCCGGCGAGCCCGCTCGGCGCGCGCGTGCGATCGCTCCTCGAGGACCTCGGTCGGTCGCGCCGCGCTGCTTCCATCCCCCTGCCCCCTGCCACCCATGGAGAATCCCTATGAGAAATAGAATCGTTCCCTTCGCCGTCCTGCTCCTCGGCGTCACGGGCCTGGCGTGCGCCGACCACCGCGACGTCCTCGGCTCGGGATCCGAGCTGACCTCGACGCCTTGCAACTCGTGCGCGTCCTCGACGATGCCGGTGCTGGAGTGTCCGACCGGTCGAGCGCCCCAATGTTTTCAACGCAGGGACGGGACGTGCGGCTGGCGGAACGCCTGCTCCGAGCCGACGTCAGGGACCGTGAGCTGCGGCGGTCTGGCGGGAAAGACCTGCGCCAAGGGTCAGTTCTGCAGCTTCTCCGTCGCGGCCCAGTGCGGAGCCGCCGATCAGACCGGCACCTGCACCGCCATCCCCGACGTCTGCACCGAGGAATACAGCCCCGTGTGCGGCTGCGATGGGAAGACCTATGCCACGGCGTGCGTCGCGGCCGCCGCCAGCGTCTCGGTCGCCAAGACCGGCGAGTGCGCGCCCACCTCGGGCACGACCTGCGGCGGGTTCGCAGGCGCCACCTGCGCCAAGGGCCAGTACTGCAACTTCCCCGTCTCGGCCCAGTGCGGAGCCGCCGATCAGACCGGCACCTGCACCCCCCTCGCCGAGATCTGCACGGCCGACTACGCGCCCGTCTGCGGCTGCGACGGGAAGACCTACGGCAACGCCTGCAACGCCGCCGCGGCCGGTGTCTCGGTCGCCAAGACCGGCGAGTGCGCGCCCACCTCGGGCATGACGTGCGGCGGGCTCGCAGGCGCCACCTGCGCCAAGAGCCAGTACTGCAACTTCCCCGTCTCGGCCCAGTGCGGAGCCGCCGATCAGACCGGCACCTGCACCGCCATCCCCAGCGGCTGCACCAAGGAATACAGCCCGGTCTGCGGCTGCGACGGAAAGACCTATGGCAATGCGTGCAGCGCCGCCGCCGCGGGCGTCTCGGTCGCCAAGACCGGTGAGTGCGCGCCCACCACCGGCACGACCTGCGGCGGGCTCGCGGGCGCCTCCTGCCCCAAGGGTCAGTTCTGCAACGTTCCGGTCGGCGGCCAGTGTGGCGCCGCCGATCAGCCGGGCACCTGCACCGCCATCCCCGACGCGTGCGATCTGGCCTATGCCCCCGTCTGCGGCTGCGACGGGAAGACCTATGGCAACGCCTGCAGCGCCGCCGCCGCGAGCGTCTCCGTGGCCAGGACCGGCGAGTGCGCGCCCAGCACCGGCTCGAAGTCCTGCGGCGGGATCGCTGGTGTCACCTGCGCCAAGGGCCAGTACTGCAACTTCCCCATCGAGGCCCAGTGCGGTGCCGCCGATCAGACCGGAACCTGCACCCCGCTCGCCGAGATCTGCACGGCCGAGTCCAACCCGGTCTGCGGCTGCGACGGAAAGACCTACGGCAATGCCTGCAACGCCGCCGCCGCGGGCGTCTCCGTCGCCAAGACCGGCGCATGCGCCCCCACCCCCTCCACCCCGAAGTCCTGTGGCGGGATCGCGAACATCGCCTGCGCCAAGGGCCAGTATTGCAACGTCCCGCCCGAGGCGCATTGCGGCGCCGCCGATCAGGGCGGCACCTGCGCGTCCATCCCGGACGCCTGCACGCTGGAATATGCGCCGGTTTGCGGGTGCGACGGAAAGACCTACGGGAACGCCTGCAGCGCCGCGGCGGCGGGTGTGTCGGTGAGCGCGCAGGGCGCCTGCCGCTGAGCTGAAAGGGATGTGCGTCGCCGACGGCGACGTCAAGCACGCCCCGACGCGTCCACACGAAGGGCCCTCGCTGGCGGCGCTCACCGCCGCCCGCGATGGGCCCTTTTCTCGTCAGAGAGGAGCCATCCGTCCCACGAGCGCGGCCCCTCTCCTTTGTCCTCTCCCCGCCTTCGCGCGGCGAGGACAAACGGGTTGCTGGGCGCGATCGCTGACTCCCTTTCGAGCGCGACACCGGAACGATAGTAGGATTCGCGGTCCCATGAGCTCGCGTGGCGCCGCTCGGGGCGCGGTCTCGTTCGGTCTCATCGGCCTCGTCTTGTGGGCGGGACCGGCCTGCTCGGCGCCGAGCTCCCCGCGGACGATCGAGGACGGCATCCCTCCGGGGACGAAGACCATGTGCGTGAAGGGCGAGCCTTTCGCCTTCGGCAGCTCGCAGGAGAGCGGGGGCGTCGCGCCGGACATTCCCGAGATCGTGACCACCGCGCCGACGCCGGTGCCGCCGCTGTCGGGCGGGACCTTGCTCGCGCTCGGCGACGGGGCCGCGGTCGCGGTCAGCGATCCCGAACGCGACCGCGTGTACCTGGTCGACGCCCAGCCCTTTGCCCTGCGCGCCACCGTGGTCCTCGACGCGGGTGACGAGCCGGGACGGCTCGTCGAGGACGCCCGCGGACGCCTCCACGTCGTCCTGCGAGGAGGGGGCGCGATCGCGACCGTGGATCCCCACGCGGGCGCCGTCACGGACCGGCGGCCCACCTGCGCCGCCCCTCGCGGGATCGCCTACGAGCCGGCCGCGGATCGCGTTCACGTGGCCTGCGCGGGGGGCGAGGTCCTCTCGCTGCCGGCGTCGGGCGGCGCGCCGCTGCGGACGCTCACGCTCGAGCGGGACCTGCGAGACGTGGCGGTCGGTCCCGGCGGGACACTCGTCGTCAGCACGTTTCGTCGGGCCGAGGGGATCGTCCTGTCGGCCGCGGGTCGAGAGGTCGGCCGCGTGCGGCCCGGCGCGGGGTCGGTGCCAGCCGTGGCGGGCGGGCTCGAGCGCCGCTCGCCCTCGGTCGCCTGGCGAACGGTGCCGTTCGATCCGGCGTCGGGCAGCGTGGTGATGCTCCACCAGACGGGGAGGTCGGACCTGGTCGACACCGCGCCCGGGGGCTACGCGGCCAAAGACGGATGTGGCGGGATCGTCCGAACGGCGCTGTCGCTCTTGACGCCCGGCGGGCCCAGCCCGGCCACCGCCACCGGCCTCGACGGCCTGACCCTGGCCATCGACGTGGCCGTCTCGCCCGACCGCCGGAAGGTGGCGCTGGCCGTGGCCGGGAACAACCCGGCTCAGGGCCCGACCCTGGTTCAGTTGCCCTGGGCGGAGGCGTCGCCCGCGGACCCCGTCGCCTGCCGGCCAGTCGTGAGCGAGATCGAGACACCCCCCGGCGGGCAGGTGGTCGCGGTGGGCTACGGGCCGTCGGGCATCCTCTTCGCTCAGACGCGCGAGCCGGCGACCCTTTGGCGCTCCGACACCTCGGCCACGGCGGTCCTGGCCAGCGACGCCAGGGCCGACACGGGGCATTTGCTCTTTCACGCCAACAGCGGCGGCGGGCTGGCGTGCGCGTCCTGCCATCCGGAGGGCGGCGAGGACGGTCGCGTCTGGGACCTCGTCTGCGTGGGGGGCCGGCGCACCCAGACCCTGCGCGGGGGCCTTCACGGAACGGAGCCGTTCCACTGGGACGGTCACGAGGAGGACTTCTCCTATCTGACGGACGACGTGTTCTCGGGGAGGATGGTGGGGCCTCCCCTCTCCGACGATCAGAAGCAGGCGCTGCTGGCGTGGATCGAGACCCTGCGCGCGCCGCCGGCGCCCGCCAACCTCGACCCGCTGGCGGTCGCCCGGGGAAGAGCGGTGTTCGCGGACCCGAAGGTCGGCTGCGCCGACTGCCACGACGGCCCGCGCTACACGAACAACGCCACCGTGGCGGTCGGGACGGGACGCCCGTATCAGGTGCCCTCGCTGACGGGCGTCGCCTGGCATCCGCCGTACATGCACGACGGCTGCGCGCCCACGCTGGCCGAGCGGTTCAGCTCCCCCTCGTGCGGGGGCGGCGATCAGCACGGCGTCACGTCGAACCTGCCCCCCGCTCAGCTCGCCGATCTGACGGCGTACCTCACCTCGCTCTGATTCCCGCCGGACGGGGGTTCGAGCCGCACTGCGGTACCAAGTGACATACGTGTGAGCCGCTCTGCGAGCTGGGGGTCATTTTGTCGGTGAGCGTGTGCCGTCGCGCTGCGCCCACGAGGAGGACCCCGATGACGCCGTTGGAGCCAATGACGCCGATCCGCCAGCCGCGTCCCGCGCCTTTCCTCTCACTTTCCCTGCTGTTCATCGCGGCCACCGCCTGCACAGCGAACCTCTCGAACCCCGGCGGCAACGGTTCCTCGTCCGGCGGGTCCCAGGGGTCGGGCGGGTCGAGCGGCTCGGGCAACTCTGGAATGTCCTCCGGTTCCGGCGGCTCGACCGGATCCGGAGGGTCGAAGGGGTCGAGCAACTCGGGCGGATCCTCCGGATCCGGCGGCTCGGGGGCCGGCACGTCCAGCGGCGGTCAGACCGGGACCGATCCGGGCGGGTCGGGCGGACAGCCGGCGATGCCGCTCGACTGCAGCCAGCGTACACCGGGGCCTGCCCCCCTCCGGCGGCTCACCCGGTTCGAATACAGCAACACCATGCGGGATCTCCTGGGCGACACCACCTCGCCCGGGGATCTGCTGCCGCCGGAGCTCAAGGGCAACGGCTTCAGCAACGACGCGACCTCGATCACGACGCCCCGCCTGCTGGTCGACGCCTATCAGTCGGTCGCCCATGACATCGCCGCACGCGCGACGATGACCGCCAGCGCGCTGACGAAGACCACCGGCTGCGACACGAGCAAGATGAGCGAAGACGCCTGCTCGCAGTCGTTCGTGACGAGCTTCGGCGCCAAGGCCTTCCGGCGCCCGCTCGATTCGACCGAGAGCGCCGCGATCCTCGGCGTCTACAAGGCCATCCGCCCGAGCAGCACCTACGCCGACGCGATCGCGGCCGTCATCGAGATGATCCTGCAGTCCCCGCAGTTCCTGTACAAGCCCGAGCTCGGGACCAGCCTGACCGGCAGCACGACGGTCGCCCGGGTCACGGGGTACGAGATGGCGACGCGGCTCTCGTACCTGTTCTGGGGGACCATGCCGGATCAGACCCTGCTCGACGCGGCGAAGAGCGGGAAGCTCGACAGCGCCGATCAGGTCAAGGCCCAGGCGCAGAAGATGCTCGACGACCCGAGGACGAAGGACGTCCTGCACTTCTTCCACGACACGTGGCTGAGCATCAGCGGCATCGACGGCACCCAGAAGGACACGACCTGGTTCAAGACCTACGACCCCAGCCTGGCCACGCTGTTTCGGCAAGAGACCGAGCAGTTCATGGATTACGTCGTCTTCAAGGGGAACGGCGACCTGGGGACCATGTTCAGCGCGCCCTTCACCTTCCTGAACGCCAAGCTGTCCAAGTTCTACGGGTTCGGAAACGTGACCGGAGACGCCTTCCAGATGGTCACGACCGACGGCAAGCAGCGCGGCGGCCTGCTGAGCCAGGCGAGCCTCCTGATGGCGACCACCCCCGGCGCTCACAACAACCCGGTCGTGCGCGGCAAGTTCATCTATACGCAGCTCCTGTGCGGCACGGTGCCCGATCCGCCCCCCGGAATCATGTTCACCGAGCCCGATCCCGACTCGACCCAGACGGTCCGCGAGGTCTTCGTGGCCCACCGTTCGAATCCGGGCTGCGCGGGGTGCCACATGAAGCTGGATCCCATCGGCTTCGGCCTCGAGCACTTCAACGGTGTCGGCCTGTGGCAGGACCAGGACAACGGCAAGCCGATCGACTCGACCGGCGTCATGCCCGACACGGACACGGCGGGCACCTTCGATGGGGCCGTCGAGCTCGGAAAGAAGCTGGCGGGCAGCAAGGACGCCCGCAACTGCTACGCCGGCAAGTGGCTGACGTTCGGCTACGGCCGCGTGGAGACCGCGCAGGACGGATGCAACCGTCAGTCGTTGCAGGACGCCTTCTCCGCGGCGAACGGGAACATCAAGCAGCTGCTGGTGGCCCTCACCCAAACGGACGCCTTCTTGTACCGGCCCGTCGCGCAACCGTGAAGAGGAGAGCAAGAGCGATGATCACCTCGAAGAATCGAATCTCGCGCCGGTCCCTCTTGCGGGGAGCGGGCGGCGCGGCGATCGGCTTGCCTTTCCTCGAAGCGATGCTGCGGCCCGGGCAAAGCCACGCGGCGTCCACGATTCCCTTGAGGTTCCTGGTCTTCTACACGCCGGGCGGCACGCTGCTCGACAAGTGGCGGCCGACTGGCTCGGAGTCGGCGTACACGCTCAGCGACATGATGTCCCCGCTGAACGCGTGGAAAGACCGGATGCTCTTCGTCGACGGCCTGAACATGAACATCACCCAGATCGGGGTCGGTCACCCGCACAGCCGCGGCATGGCCGGGCTCCTGACGGGGACGCAGCTGCTGTCCGGCACCTTCGACACCGGGCAGGGCCTGGCGAGCTGGGCCGAGGGTCCGTCAGTGGATCAGGTGATCGCGTCGCGCATCAACAAGGGCCTGAACCTGAAGTTCCCGTCGCTCGAGTTCTCGTCGGGATGGGCCATCTCGGGCCGGTCGGCGGGCCAGGCCTCGTACGCCGCCAACACCATCAACTACAACCTGGCGACCGGGTCCACCAAGAATCCCATCGCGCCGCAGGTCGATCAGGTGGCCGCCTTCAAGCGGATCTGGGGCGACGGCAGCGCGGGCACGATGACCGGGACGATGGACCCCAACGCCCGGGCCAAGTCGATCCTCGACGCCGTGCAGACCCAGTACACGTCGCTGGCGGGGAAGCTCGGCTCCTCCGATCGCGCGACGCTGCAGGCGCACCTGGACATGATCCGACAGATGGAGATGAGCCTCACCGCGACCACGGGCGGTGGAGGCGCGACGTGCGTGACGCCGCCCAAGCCGATGGCGACCGACAGCTCGCTCAGCGGCCAGATGCAGAGCGGGAGCGGCGTCATCGTCACCGAGAAGGACATCCCGCAAAAGGGAACGATCATGACGGACCTGCTGGTCGCGTCGCTGGCTTGCGACATGACGCGGGTGGCGACCATGCAGTGGGCGGACAGTGAAGCGAAGTTCATCATGAACTTCGATCCGCTGAATCTTGCGGATCATCACCACGCCTACCAGCACGAGCACGGGTTCAACCCCGACGCGCTCAACAAGATCTACAAGTGGTACGCCGGCAACTTCGCCTACCTGCTCCAGAAGATGGACGCGGTCAAGGAGGCCGACGGCACCACGCTGCTCGACAACACGCTGATCTTCTGGGTCACCGAGATTCAGAAGCCCGACAGCCACGAGCAGACGAACATGCCGCTGGTCCTGGCCGGCAAGGCCCAGGGGAAATATCGGACGGGGCGCTGGGTCCAGGTGCCCAAGAACACGTCGCACAACAATCTGCTCGTCACCCTGCTCAACATCTTCGGCGGCACCGACACGACCTTCGGGGACGCGAAGTACTGCACGGGCGCTCTCTCGGGGATCACTTGATGAAAGCATCTGGCCAGGCCCTGTTCTGGATCCTTTGTGCGGCGGCGGTGGGGACGGTGGGATGTCAGGGGAACGATTCGCCCGGTGCGACCGGGAGCGGCGGTCAAACGAGCGGCTCGGGAGGACGGGGCGATAGCGGCAGTGGCGGTAGCACCAGCAGCGGTGGCAGTGGTGGAAACACCAGCAGCGGTGGCAGCGGTGGCAGCACCGGCAGCGGTGGCAGCACCGGCAGTGGTGGCAGCACCGGCAGCGGCGGCAACACCGGCAGTGGTGGATCCGTCGGCAGCGGCGGAGCGGGCTCGGGTACGGGAGGCGCCGCGACGACCGCCAGCGGCGGGGCACCAGGCGCCAGCGGTGGTGCGTCCGGGAAGGCCGGCCAGGGCGGCGGCAGCGCGGCGGGTGGAGAGCCAGGAGCGGGCGGCGGCGGTACGGCCGGAGCGGGAGGAAAGCCCGCGGGGACCGGAGGCGCGGGAGGCGCGAGCGCGGGTGGCTGGGTGAACATCACGCCCGTCAGCGACGCGTTGAAGGACGCGAACGGTGTCCAGTGGTACCCGTACGTGAAGGGCTATACGCCGGGGATGGACCCGCTCAAGACCTTCCGTTACGACGCGAGCACCGGCTATCTGGTCGTGACCTACGCCGACTACCCGAACGGCTCGTTCGACAACCACCTGGGCCTCATCTACTACGACAAGAAGCTCACCAACTACAAGGTTCGGTTCGAGTATCACTTCAAGGATCCGCAGGCGAAGAACCCGGTCAGCTGGGGCAAGAACAACTCGGGCATCTTCGTCTTCTGCACCGACCCGCACATGATCACCGGCAATCCCGACTTCCCGACAGGGATCGAGATCCAGCTCCTCGGCTACCAGAGCGCGGGCGGCGACGTGAACGGTCAGATTTGCTTGAACAGCACGGTCGGCATGTATCCGGCCAAGGTCGGTAACATGAACGTCTCGGGCTCCGGTGGCTGCCTCAAGTCGATGCAGAGCGCCTCGGACTTCAAGACCCAGAACGCGGCGGCCACCTGGGTGACGGTGGAGGTCGACGTGACCGCCACGGGGACCACGAGCCTCTACCAGTACACGGCGGACGGGATGAAGCCGGCCTCGCCGATCCAGACGTTCGCCGCCCCCGTGAAGACGGGCGGCCAGACGGTGACCAGCGGCTGGTTGTCGCTCCAATCGGAGAGCCAGCCCTGCGAATTCCGCAAGATCGAGCTGATGGAAACGCCCTGAGCGCAGGGGGTCCCCGGACGTCGGCGACGACCGCCGCCCACCAGCCTATTTCTTGTGGCAGCCGTCCTTCAGGGCGGCCCACTCGGCCGCCTTCAACGCCGGGGTGGTGTCTACCTTCGTCGCGCCGATGCGGATCCTCGTGATGCGCTCGGCGCTGGCGGGGTGGCTCGACATCCAGGCCGGGACGACGTCGGTCTTGGCCTGGAGGCGCTCGAAGAAGGTCGCGAAGCCCTCGCGCGAGATGTAAGCGCGGTCGAGTCGATCGAGCGCGCCGCGATCGGCATCGCGCTCGTCGTCCCGCGAGAACTGCAGGCCGGCCACGTCCAGGGCGGTCTTGGGATCGATCACGAACAGGCCGCTGTAGTCACCGACGGAGGCCTGCCACAGCGCCGTCATGATCGACGTGCGCACGAAGCGGATCGTCACGTGCCGCAGCCGCACGTGCTCGAGCTCGTGTCCGAGAACGCCCGCGATCTCGTCAGGGCCTTCGGCCTTCTCGAGCAACCCGCGCGTCAGGACGACGGTGCCCCCCGGGAAGGTGAACGCGTTCACCGTGTCGGTGTCCATGATGTGCATCTCCGTCCCGGGCGCGCCCAGGCGGCTGGCCAGCGCCTCCGCCGAGGCGCGCGCCTCGGGCGTCTCGCAATATTGCGTCTCGATGACGGCCGCCAGGCCGCGCCCGAGGCTGGCCTCGGCGGCAGGCGGGACGTGAAATGCGATGGCGCGCGCGATCGGCGTCAGGCTGACGTAGAACCCGGCGGCCACGGCCACGATGCCCCCGGCCAACGCGACCGCCAGCCGGCGCCGTCGGCGGCGCCCGCGGCCCATCAGGTCGGCGGCCCCGGGCGCACCTCGAAGCCCCAACGCCTGCGCCACCTCGGCGTCGGTGGTCACGGCGGCGTCGCCGGCGGCGCGCCCCGTGATCCGCACGCGGCCGGCGTCCGTCTCTTCGCAGGCCAACGCGGCCGCCGGCCAGCGGAACAGCTCTTCCCCGCCGCCCACGCCGACAAGCTGACCGTCCTCGATCAGCAGCACGACGTCGTGGACGACCGCCGTCAGGCCGTCGACGTACCGGCCCGCCCGCGCGCCCCTCACAGCCCCAGCTCGACCCCCAGCGCGCCGGCCAGCCCGTCGCCGGCGGCATCGCCCACCACCGCCCGCTGCCCCACCCGCGCGAAGTCGATGGCCCCCAGGAAGCGCACGCGCTCGAGCACGGTCTTCAACGTGTAGGTCGCCGTCCACGGAAACGCGAGGCCGAGCGTCAACCCGTTGAGGAGCAGGTTCACCATGGTCAGCTTGAAGATGAGGCCCCCCGTGATGTCGATGGTGCCCACCGCGCGATCGAAGCGGATGTGCGACAGGCGGAACCGCTGCATCTCGGCCCGGTACCAGAACGAATAGATGCCGAGCGTGACGACGGAGAGCAAGAACCCCTTGATGCCGATCTTGAACGCGTCACCGTCGCGACCGTCGTACGAGAACGAAGCGTCTCCGTAGCGCGTGTTGTTGATGATCGCGCCGTAGATCTTGTTCGCGAAGACCGGCCCGTAGATCCCGAGCGTGATGATCGTGAGGAACCAGTTCCCGATCCACAGCTTCGCGAACTGCCCCGCGTCGCCCGCCAGGCCGAACCGGATCCCGCGCCAGCGCGTCCGGCTGAGCAGGTAGCGCCGCGACCAGTAGACGGCGTACGGCAGGATGATCATCAGGCCCAGGAAGCCGAGCACCTGCAGCACCGTCCCGACGGGCTTCGCGATCTTCGTCACGACCGCCGGGATCCCGAAGAGCACGAGGTAGCCGAGGGCCACCTTCAAGTAGCCGAAGAACAGCTCCTTGCCGGTGCCGGTGTATTCCAGCCGCTCGCCGCCGATGTCGACCTGCTTCCACATGTACGCGCGGCGGGCGGTCTTGCCCCACGCCGAGTAGATGCCGAGCGTGATGAGGGTGAGGAAGACGTTCTTGAGGACGATGAAGAAGAGATCGCCGCCCTCCCCCCGGTAAGCCATCCTGATCTCCGGCAGCGACACTGGCGCCTGTGGCCCCGCCCCGGCGTACCCCTGATCCGTCATCGAAGCCTCCATTCGACCTCCGTGTTCATCGCGAGCGCGCGTCGAACGAATCGAAGCGCGCTCGCGTGCCCTCGTGCGAGCGGAGATCCTCTCAGCCTCGTTCACATTCGTCAATGCACCGTTTGATGCCACCTCTCCGCGCAACGTGCGCTGAAGTGCGGAGAGTCACGCCTCCATGCCGCCCGCGACCGTGTACTGCGCGCCATTCACGTAACCCGCCGCCGCGGACGCCAGAAAGCCGATCACCTGCGCCACGTCCTCGGGCTTGCCGAAGCGGCGAACAGGTACGAGCTGTAGGATGGACGCCGCCATCTGCTCGATCTCCGCACCCGAGATGCCGAGCTTGTCCGGCGAGTACAGCGGCGTCTCGATCGGCCCCGGGCTGACCGCGTTGACCCGGATGCCGTCCGCGGCCAGCTCCTGCGCCCACGCGCGCGTGAGCGCCAGCACCGCCGCCTTGCTGGCGCAGTAGATGGACATGTTGGCGAACGGCTGATCGGCGATCACGGACGCCACGTTGATGATCGTGCCCTTCGATTGCCGCAGCAGGGGCAAAGCCTGGCGCGTCGTCTCGATCAGCCCCATCAGGTTCACGTCCAAGGTGCGCTTGACGTGCTCGGGCGTGGCCTGCGCCAGCGGCGCGATGGGCGCGATGCCGGCGTTGTTGACCAGCACGTCGAGCCGATCGAAGCGCGCTCGCACGGCCTCGATGCTGCGCGCGATGTCGCCGGCGCGCGAGATGTCGGCGACGACGTACTGGATCTGCGGGTGGCGGGCGGCCGTCGCGCGCAACCCCTCCTCGTGGCGCCCGGTGACCAGCACGCGAGCGCCGTTCTCGGCGAGCTGCACGGCCGCGGCGGCGCCGATGCCGCTGCTGCCGCCGGTGACCAGAGCGACCTGATTTTCGAAAGAACGGTTCATGGGACCCTCCTGCTGACTGGAACGAGATGCGTGCGCGAAAACGAATGTCGAGAGCGCACGTGGCCACGTTGTAAGCGCGGGGGCGCGACGCGACCTTCGACGACGCTGCGAACGAATTGTCCGTGGCTGCGGATGCGGCGGTCGCGGACGATCCGAGCGGCCGGCGGCCCGGGCCACGGCGACGCCGTCAGCCCGGGCCTGCGATCGTCTTGTCCAATCCTGCGATCGGGGCGGCGGCGGGCGGCGATTCACCGTACCCTTGGACGATGGCTTCGACGACCACGCTGCTGCGCCCAGTGCCCGACCAGGACGAGCTGGCGGGCAACGGCGCCGAGGCCGGCGACGGAGGAAGAACCGAGGCGCGCCACGACGCCCCCCCGGCCCGCGACCGCGCGCTCGAGTCCCTGGCCGCCTGGATGGCCGCCCGCGTGCCCGCCGACGGCCACGTGTCGGAGCGCGCGCCCGATCTGTGCCTGCACCGCTACTCGCAGCCGACGATGTTCCGCAAGGCGGCCGCCTTCGGCGTCACGCTGGGCGTGGTGCTGCAAGGAGAGAAGCGGCTGCGGGTCGCCAACCGCGAGCTGGTCATCGATCCGACGCGCCTGCTGGTGATCACGCGTGAGTCGGAGCACCTGACAGCGGCCTTCAGCACCGGCGCGGGGCGGCCGTATCTCAGCTTGGGGCTGTGCTTCGCCCCGGAACAGGTCGCCCGCGCCCTGCTCGCCCTCTCGGAGGCCGGCGCCGCCTCGGACGGGGCCGGCGAGGTGCCCGCGTTCGTGATGCCGTCGGATCCTGTGATCCTCGGCGCGCTCGTGCGACTGGTGGGCGCGATCGACGATCCGCTGGATCGCAAGGTGCTGGCCCCGCTGATCGTGGACGAGATCCTCTACCGGCTGCTGCGCTCGCCGTCGGCGGCCGCCGTGCGGTCCGGGTTCGCGCGCAGCGACGACGCCGTCCGCATCCTCGAGACCATGCGCCACATCCGCGAGCGCCACGCCGAGAAGCTGTCGGTGGACGGCCTGGCGCGCCAGGCCGCCATGAGCCCGTCGCACTTCGCTCATCGGTTCGCGGCGGTGGCACGTACCACCCCCATGAAGTTCCTGCGCGAGGTCCGCCTCGACCGCGCGCGGACCCTGCTGCTGTCGAACGGCACCCGCGCCGGCGAGGTCGCCACCTCCGTCGGCTTCGAGAGCGCCGCCCACTTCACCCGCGAGTTCAAGCGCCGCTACGGCGTGCCGCCGTCGACGTACCTGCGCCCGAAGTCCCGGGCCGCTCCGGCCGTGTGAGACGTCGCCGCGGCATCGTCGTGACGCCGCATCGGCCCCGTCAGGGGACCTTGGCGTCGGTGGGCGCGACAGACCATGTCTGGGGCCTTTCGCCGATTCGGCGGCAGCGGGCTCGTTGAACGATCTGCAGGCCGCGCGCCCGATCGGCATCGGGCTTCCCCGCGATCCACATGAAAATCAGCGTTTGCCCGTCGCGGTCGCAGTCGCACAGGCGGAGCCAGCCCGGATGCGAGCGTTTGTCGAGGTCGACGCTGATCGACCAGCGGGTGCCCTCTCGCGTCCCGACGTGCAGGCCCGGCATGCCCTTGGTCAGGACCTCGACAATCTTGTCGGCAGGGAGGCTCGAGGCGGTGTAAGCGAAGACGGTGTCGGTGCCATCGGTCAACTGGAGGTCGTTCCCGCGGTTCGGGACGCGAGACCAGCCGCTCCCCAGCTCGAAGATCACGGGAATGTCCCCGACCGACCGGTCGGCGGCCGGATCCGGGTGGCACCGCAACGAGCCCAAGACTCGACGGTGGAGCCGCTCGGCGCCGCGCGTGGCCGCCGTCGTGATCTGCACGCGACGCGCGCCACACAGCACCTGGGTCATCCAGATCTGACCTTCCTCGACTGCCGCGGACCACGAGCGTGAGGGGAGCGCCTCGGGAACGGCCACCTCCGCCTCGATCGCAGCGCCGTACGCGGCGCCGCGCATGGCGCCAAATGTTTGCATCGTGAGCTGGACATCATCGGCGTTGAAGAGAGCTCCGGCGGACCACGCGACGGACAAGGCGCCCGCCATCCCGGCCGGTCCCTCCAGCGTGAGGTGCCCCCTCAGATAGCTTTCGACCTTCGCATCGACGGACGCCGAAGAGGGAACGGACACGTCGAATCCGGGAAGCGGCCGTGGCCGCAGGGGCGCGAAACCCAAAGGAGGTGCGATGACGAAGCCGGCGCCCGCGCCGACCAGCGCAGCGACCAGCCCGATGGCCACCCGCGCGGGCGTCACGATACCCGCGGTGACCGTGCCCAGCCCCGCGCGGTAGGCGGCGCGCGCGCCGAGCAGCAACCCGAAGGCGATCCAGACCAGGGCCTTGGGGATCACACCCTCGACGACGAAGGGCAGGACCGCGTAGCGATGAACGAGGAGCCCGAGGCCGAGCCCGGCGCAGATCGCCATCCAGGAGTCCCACCGGCGATTCTGCAAGGAGCCGCGACTCTATACCGACCTCGCACGGCGATCGATCGGTCACGAACGCGCCGACGAGTGACACGAGTCACCTCGGCCACCACGACATTGCGCGATCCGCTCTGAACGTCGTCATCTCCCTCGACAATCGCATTCATTCTCTGTTCAATGAAAGTCGCGCGAAGCGCGTTCGCGTCGACGAGAAAGAGAGACAATGCGGCAATTCACGTTGGATCTTCGGAAGGCCGACAAGGTCAACCCGAATTTGTTGACCTTGCGGCCGGTCACCGCGGCGCCCCTGCAGCCGGCACCGCCGACCGCCCGGACGGCGCTGAAGGCGGGGCTCGACGTGGGCAAGGTCTTCGACAACAAGGTCGCGCTCATGGCGGACGTCGCGGACCTCGGCCTCTCGTCCCCCGCCGTCAGCGTGCTGCGCCCGGCCGCCACGCCGATGTTCGCCATCAGCAAGGGGACCGACCTGACGATGGCGGTGGGCTTCACGGGTGCGGGCTTCGCGCTGTTCGGCTCGGTGGCCTCGGTCGGGCTCTATGCCTCGACGACTCGCGAGATCGGCGGCTATCTCACGTTGGGCGTCGGCCTGTTCCTGCCGGGGGTGGGCGCGTCGGCGGGCGGCGAGTTCACGGTCATCGTGGGCACACCGCTCGATCTGTCGGGCCCTTACCTGTCGGCGGGCGTCAGCGTGGCGCCGGCGGTGTTCGGGATCGGCGCGGCGCTGCTGTTTTCGCCGGGTCCGCCGCTGACGTTCATGGGCGTCACCGTCAGCATCACGGCGAACACCCCTTCCGAGATTCCGATCACGCTGGTGCTCGAGGCGACCGACACCAAGATCAAACCATTCGTGAGGTTCTGATGGCTTCGCTCGCAGAGGGCTCGACGGGAACGCAGGTGAAGCGGCTCCAGGAGGTGCTGAACCACATCGGCCCCCCTCCGTCCCTGAAGGTCGACGGGATCTTCGGGGCCAAGACGAAGGCGCGCGTGGTGGCCGTGCAGCAGAAGTTCGGTCTGAAGACGGACGGCATCGTCGGCCCGGTCACGAGCCGCGCGCTCGTGAGCACCGTCCTCGGCCCCAACCTGCGGCTCAAGTGAAGCCGCAGGCTCACACGATGTAGCGCTTCTTGATGCGGATGTCCTGACCGGAGATCGGGCTGGCGCCGAACGGGAACAGGCGCACGACGGGCTGGCGGCCGTCCGGGATCATGCGGGCCGACTCGCGGAAATCCTGGTTCACGCGCGCGAGCTCGACCAGCACCTCGGCGGTCACGGCGTCGACCGGAGGACCGGGCGCCTCGACGTCGGCGGCGAGCTCGAACCAGAGCTCGAGGCGCTTGTTGGCCTGCTGGTCCTCGTAAGGGTGAAGCGCGAAGTTCGCGACCTTGCCGGCGAGGAGCGGGCTCCTCACGACGACGTGCTGGACGTCCTCGGGGGTGATCTTGCAGCCGTAGAAGGCGACGGCGCTGTCCTGGCGGCCCCAGTGGAACAGCAACGGCAGCGCCAGGACCGGGGCCCGCGCGCCGCGCGGCTGCGACAGTGGCAGTGGCAATCCAAGGCGGTGCTGGCGCAGCACGTCCGAGACGTGAGCGAAGCCGTGGACCACGCCTCGATCGTGCAGGTTGTAGCGGACGCGCGGCGACACGTTCTCGAGCCGGTTCAGCGTGAACAGCAGGTTGCGATCGGCGTCGCTCTCGATCCAGGTGTTCAGCGGGTCGTACTGGAAGATCATGGGCAGGCCTTCGCCCGCGCCGAATAGATCGCGCCCGAGCGCCGGGCTGGCGGCGATGGCCTGGCGGAGCGCGATGGTGAAGTCGGTCTCGACCGCCAGGTTGATCTCGAGGTCGGACGCGCCGAAGCTGGAGATGGTCTTGCGGAAGCACCGGTTCAGCGCCGCGCGCAGCGGCTCGGACATGCCCTCGCCGCCGACCACGGCGCACAGGTCGTAGGCGCCCCAGTCGAGGCGCGCGCTCTCGACGAAGGCCTTCAAGAAGGGCGGGTATCCGGTGACGACGTAGCGGTAGCGCGGCCCCAGCAGCTCGAGGGTGCCGGCCAGCTTGGCGGCGTCCGGCCCGATCGACTTCAACACGCAGCGATCGACCAGCGACATGGACACGTTCATGCCGGTGGCCCATGGGCCCAGCGCGAACGCGTTCAGCAGGACGAACGTCTCGTCGCCGAAGGTGGCGCGCGCCGAGTACTGGATCAGGCGCCGGGTGGCGGCCCGCTCGCCGGGCCCGCGCACCCAGTTGCTGGCCTTGCCGCTCGATCCGGAGGACTCGTCGATGACGGCCCCGCGGCGCGGAAGCCGGCCGCCCTGGCACAGCGCCTCGAGCGGCCACTTCTGCACGTAGCTGGCCTTGTCCATGGGCGGGATGTCCTCGAAGCGCGCGGGATCGAAGGCGCCTCGTTCGCGCAGGAAGGCCGCGTAGGCGGGGACCGTGCGGCGCGCGTTGTAGAACACGGCGGCGGCCCGCCGGCGCGCCAGGCGATCGCGAAAATGTCCGGTCAGGCCCGGCGCGAACAGGAGCTGGTACGACCGCCACGACGACAGCGCGACGTCACCCAGCCGGTTGAGCGCGAGGCCGAGCAGCGGATCGAGGCGGCTATTCATGCAGCAGGATGTCCGTCAAGCGAGGGGCGCGCGGCGGCTCGTCGGAGTAACCCAGGCGGAGCACCAGCCAGCAGTCATCCTTCTGGAGCTCGAAGCGGCGCGCGATCTCGGCCGCGTAGCGCGGGTTCGTCAGCATCGAGCCCATTGGCTGCATGTAGACCCCGTGCCGCGCCATCTCGAGCCAGAAGGCCATCAGCATCCG
>Ga0068853_100000216_pt1 | contig 41009 bp, 17 predicted proteins | sample KBSCornC32_FD_65655 | JGI IMG/M metagenome (GOLD analysis project Ga0068853, IMG submission 65655) | Corn rhizosphere microbial communities from Kellogg Biological Station, Michigan, USA - KBS Corn C3-2 | ecosystem: Host-associated > Plants > Roots > Rhizosphere > Soil ... | reverse complement strand
AGAGCTTCGCGGTGGCGACCCTGCCGCTCGAGGACGCTGGCAATCTGGTTGATAGCAGCGCCCTCGCTGTACCGATTGCCAACTTCACGGGCCATTTTGAGCGACTTTTGATAGTGATCGAGAGCGGCCGGCAAGTCACCTTGCATCAATCGAATCGTGCCGAGATTTCGCAGCATGTTCGACTCGCCATTCCTATCGCCGACCTTGGAATAGGAAACGAGAGCATCATTCGTCAACCTGAGAGCGTCGTCCATCTCTCCAAGATTCAAAGCAGCCCATGCCTGGGCATATTGTGCCCGTGCGGCGAGAAGACGTGCGCCACGACTCTGCGCTTGCTGCACAGCGCGCGCAGCGACCTCTTTTTCCTGTTTGAAGTCATCAGAGCTTTCGAGCGCGGATGCCGCGGCAAGATCGATGCGTGGGTCGCCGCTGGCTGGAAGGGGCAAGTTCCGCATATTGGCAACGGTCTCAAGCGCATCTTTGGGTGTTCCTGCGGACGTTTGCACGGCGGCGAGACGTAGCGCATATTCGAGATTGTCTGGATACATGCGAACGAGAGTTCGGTAGGTGTCAGTCGCCTTGTCCCACTCGTGATTTGATTCGTGAAATCTGCCTTCGACCCACAACTGCTCACTCTGCGGAAGTTGACTTGCGAGTGAGCCCGCTTGCCGCGCCTCAGATTTGGATTTCTCATCAAAGCCCAATTGGCCCCACGCCTCGGCCAGCGCAGCGTGGATCAGCGGATGATTCGGCTCTACTGCTGCCGCTTTCACAAGATTGTCGCGGGCGCCTCCCGGATCCCACTGGCGCAACTTTGACAGTCCTTCGGAATAGAGTCGGGCCGCAATCGGATTCTGGGGAATGGTGGCTGCGATTTTCGTAACTTCAGTGCCTTCGATGTCGCCGATCCCAAGTTTAGTGCGAAGGTCGCTGCCGATCTGCGAGAGCAATGTAAGAAGCTTTGATTCAGTTCCGGTTTCAGGGATGGAGGCAATCATCTCTCCTGTTCGCGCATCTTGCAGACGCGCATCAACTCGAAGCTGAGCGTTCGCATCTTCTCCCGCGTGAAGGTAAGAGCCGGTAACCACATAGTCGACGTTAAGGTTCTTGCGGAGCCGCCCCAGCGTTTGCGTCGAGAATGCACGTGCCTCGCGGAGATCCAGATCCCTTCGAGCCCGAGCGACATCTTCGCCCGATACAACACGGAAACGACCTCCGGCAGCGAGTTCAGACGACAACACCTCAGAAAACGCGGTCGAGAGCCATGCATGCTCTGGACGGCCGGTAAGGTTTTCGAAACCAAGGACCGCGATGGATGGCCGCACAACGTCTTGAGACTTGTGAACGGCAGGCGTTTTTGAAAACGGAAGGATCTTTGCCTTTCGCGCATAGATGCCGGCCAGAGCAAGAACGACCAAGGCGAGCACTGGGACAGCGATGCGCCATGGCAGCCTCGAAACCGGCCTCGGAACGGCGCGCTCGACATTCGCAATGGAGGGTCCGGAGGGCTGTCGCTCGAGCTCGCGGAAGTCTGCCAACATCGCAGAGGCGTCCTGGTAGCGAGCTTCGCGATTCTTTTGTAGGGCCTTATTGATGATTCTTACGAGTTTCTCCGGCAAGGCGGGATTGAGTGTCGATAGCGGCACGGGATCGCGGTTGAGGATGGAATCCAAAACCAAGACTGGTGTCTTGCCCGGAAAAGCCTGCTCACCCGTGGCCATCTCGTAGAGCACGGCGCCGAGAGAGAACAGGTCTGATCGACAATCCAGATCTTCCGAGCGAATCTGCTCAGGAGACATGTAGGAGAGTGTGCCAATGATCAGACCCGCCGTCGTGAGGTCGCCGGTATTCTCCGTTTTGCCGGCGCCGACTGGCGACCACTGGGGGGCCGTGACCTGCGAGGTCTGCTTTGCCAGTCCGAAGTCGAGGATCTTAACCTGATTTCTCTCAGTGAGAAATATGTTGGCTGGTTTTAGATCGCGGTGAATAATTCCGTGGCTGTGCGCCGCCTCAAGGGCTGACAAGATCGGGATCGCGATTTCCACCAGCCGTTCGATAGGGAGGGGCTTGTACCGGATGACGTCGCTGAGGGTTTGTCCTTTTAGGAATTCCAGTGCTATGTAAGGATGACCCTCGAAATCTCCCACGCCGTAAACGGTGCAGATATTCGGGTGGTTCAACGTGGAGGCGGATCGAGCTTCACGTTCGAATCGTTCACGTGCGCGCGGGTCACGCTGCAGATTTTCACTCAGGAACTTGAGAGCCGCTTGCCGGCCAAGGCGAGTGTCGACTGCTCGATAGACGACACCCATGCCCCCGGAGCCAATGCGCTCGACGATACGGTAAGATCCAACCTGCTTCGCAATCAGCGAGTCCTGTTCAGCGGACGCGGCGCTACCCGGAGGAAGTTCGGCTTGCGAGTGGCTGAATTCGCGGGTGACCTCGATGGACCGTAAAAAAGATTCAACGTCGTTCCGTAGATCAGGATCACCTTCGCAGGCGGAATCAAGAAAGCGAGGACGCTCTTCGGGACGAAGACCTGACGCACTATCTGCAATCTGGCAGATCTGCTGCCACCGCTCAGACATTAACGAATCGCCTCGGGTCGAGTTTGTCCGTAGCTGAGAGGCGCGCCCGCGGCGACCTCCTTCTCATGAGCCATTCTTGCGTGGCTCATTCCAGCATGAGACGTGAGCTGAGTATCGGCGATTTCGTGATCGCGCAGAAATCGGCCACTAATTGTGGTCAAAATCAAGTTTGAAAGCCTTGGCTGAATGGAGTCGTCCGGAGAGTAGGACGGGCGCAACCGGGCGTCATGGCGATGTCTTACAGCGCTACCTTCTGTGCCGGAGCCACTCATAATCCCGGAGGACGCAAGTTTACCACAACCCCAAAACCGGCCCGCGCCTGAAGTCGACAGCCACAGAACTGTTTCTTATGCGTACGTAGGCAACACAGTGTTACCTCGACACAGCTTGCCACATATGTGGGCGGCCTCGTCATTCGGGCGAGTTCAAAGCAATCCGCGCTGTGATAGCATTCCCACCAGCATTCCCCAGAAATAGCTCCTGATGTCATCCAAAATAGGGGAGGATCAAAGCCTTGGCTCTGACCATCGCCGGTCTTTCAAAGACATATCCGAACGGGGTAAAAGCGCTCCAGGACATCTCGCTCAGCATTGGCAACCACATGTTCGGGCTCCTGGGGCCGAACGGCGCCGGCAAGAGTACATTGATGCGAACGATTGCGACGCTGCAAGCCCCGGACGCCGGAAAAATCGATCTTGACGGGCTCGATGTGTTGGAGAACAAGAGGGAAGTCCGCAGAATTCTCGGATACCTGCCGCAGGAGTTTGGCGTCTATCCGAAGGTCTCCGCCCTCGACATGCTTCATCATCTTGCCGTCATGAAGGGCATCACCAGCAAGAAGGAACGCAGCGAGATCGTCGACGCTCTTCTGCAGCAGACGAACCTCTGGGACTCTCGGAAGAAGTCGCTCGGAACCTATTCGGGCGGAATGAAGCAGCGCTTTGGAATTGCACAGGCGTTGCTCGGCAATCCGAAGTTGATCATTGTGGATGAGCCGACGGCAGGGCTCGACCCGGCGGAGCGCAACCGCTTCCTAAATTTACTCAGCTCTATCGGACGAGAGGTCATCGTGATTCTTTCGACGCACATCGTGGATGACGTCCGCGAGTTGTGTCCACGCATGGCGATCATCGCAAAGGGCAGGGTTCTGCTCGAAGGTGCTCCATCCGAGGCTCTAACCGCGCTGGATGGGAAGATCTGGTCGAAGGTGGTGGCGAGCGATGAAGAACTGAAGACGCTCGAGTCGGAGATGCAGGTGATATCGACGCACCTCATCGCAGGCCAGCACGAGGTTCGCATCTATTCCGATTCAAATCCTGGTGACGGGTTCAAGCCCGTCGAGTCAGGACTTGAAGACGTGTACTTCCTGAGCCTGGCGCGAAGCGCAAAGAACTAGAACCGGGAGACGACAATGCGACTGTTCTGGGAGTTCTTCCGATTCGAAATCAGATTCCGTCTCAAGAGCATCTCCACTTACGTCTACTTCGCAATCTGGTTTTTCTTCAGCTTCTTCTGTATCGCGTCAGAGAATTTCGGCCCGATCGCTTCAGGCAACGGCAAGGTGCTGCTGAACGGACCCTTCGCGAATGTCTATAACGATACGTTCGCATGTTTCTTCGGGCTGATCGTGATTGCCGCGATCTTTGGGACCTCGATTCTTCGTGACTTCCAGCGCGATACAACCCAGATTCTCTTCACAAAGCCGATTACGAAGTTCGCATACCTTGGCGGCAGGTGGGCAGGTTCGTTTGTCACTACGGTCTGCGTCTTCTTCGGCCTTATCCTGGGCGAGATGGCAGGTACTCTTCGGCCCGCGGATCCGACGAGGCTTGCGCCCACTCATCTCTGGTGGTACTTCCAGCCGTTCCTCTCCATCGTCATTGTCCAGATCTTTCTGACGGGGACGTTGTTTTTTGCTGTTGCGGCCCTTACTCGTCGAATTTTCATCGTGTATCTGCAGGGCGCAGCGCTATTCATGATCTACCTGATGGGAATCGCCGCGTTCTCCACGACGCGAGCTGTCCATCTGTTCTGGCCGGGGGTCTTCGATCCGATCGGCGTGATTCTGAACGATTCCATCACGCGCTATTGGACCGTGGTCGATAAGAACGCGCAGCTCTATTCGTGGTCACTGCATTCGGCCGGCGGAGTGTTTCTCTATAACCGGCTGCTGTGGATCGCGGTGACTCTGCTTTGCCTTGGCCTGCTGTGGCGCTTTTTCCCAATGTCACTGGAGGCGCTTACCTCCCGGACCAGCCGGCGAAGAGCGCGCCAGGCCGAGGAGGAAGATGATGAGCCCCGGCCCGCTCGCAGCCGTGCTGTTGCTCCAATCCCGTCGGTGCATCAGGTGTTCGGTCCCTCAACATCGAGAGCGCAGTTCCTCAGCCTGACCCGATTGAGAGTCCAGAATGTTGTGCGTGACGTTCCATTCTGGGTGTTGTCTGTTCTGATGGCGAGCTTTGCTCTGGTCGACGGTCACTTTGCCGGACGTGTTGAAGGCATCAACGTCTGGCCCGTGACCTATCTGATGCTGCAAGCGGTAGAAGGCAATGCGATGCTCTTCTTCTTCATTGTGGCAACTTTCTATGCCGGGGAACTGATCTGGCGCGAGCGCGATACCCGCTTCGAAGGAATCCACGATGCGTTGCCGATGGGAGAACCAACAGACTGGCTTTCGAAGCTGACCGCTTTGTGCGCGGTTGAACTAGCGATGTTAACCGTGGCTGGCCTGTGCGGCATCGTGATGCAGACGGTGGCAGGCTACTTTCGCTATGAGCTGGTGCAGTACTTCAAAGAACTCTACCTGATCACCTTCTTCCAGGTGCTCATCTTCGTTCTCTTCGCGCTTTTCGTGCAGACGATCGTCAGCAACAAATTCATCGGACATGCGATCGTAGTAGGCGCATTTCTGATGCAGATCATCCTGTTCAACTACGGATGGGAGAACACACTTTACCTCTTTGGGGCCATTCCGCCGTACACCTACTCCGACATGAATGGCTACGGCCATTTCGTCAAGCCGCTCTTCTGGTCCATCACATACTGGGTGAGTGTTTCGGCACTTCTTGGCGTGCTGTCCATCGGACTCGCGCGGCGCGGAGCGGAAACGTCACTGAAAGCACGTCTTCATCAGCTTCGCCAAAATGCTCTCGACATTGCTCCGGCGGCCATTGTATTTCTGCTTCTCGCGATTGGCAGCGGAAGCTGGTTCTACTACAACACGCATGTGCTGAATGAGTACTTGAACAACAAGCAGCGGCGGCAAATACAGGCCGACTACGAGAGAAACTTCAAACGTTACGAGCATGTGCCCCAGCTGAAAGTGCTGGAGGCCGACTCGCACATCGACATCCTTCCTGACAGCCGTTCATTCACCGGAACCGGGCACTACCTGCTCGAAAACAAGACGACCGGTGCAATCAGCCAGATTCACATAACCAACCAGCAGCAGTCCGTGAGCGATGTTGCGTTCGATCGGCCATTTCATGTTCAATCGGCGAGTCCGCGGAATCTCTACGTGATCTATGCGCTCGAAAAGCCACTTGCCCCCGGTGAAAGCATGAATATGACTTTCAGGGTGAGCAAGTTCAGCCACGGGTTCAATGATGGACACGAGCGTGCTGAGCTGGCGTACAACGGCACCTTTGTTGATTCAGGGTTCTTTCCGACTATCGGTTACGACCCGAATATCGAGATCGTGGATCCGCGAAGGCGTCGCGAAGAACACCTCGGCGACCTGGAATTGTTGCCGGCAAGGGGAGATAAGGAGGCGAGTCTGGTTAATCTGTTCTCGCCCCAGGCTGACTGGATCCACTATCGAACCACGATCAGCACATCCGCCGATCAGATTGCGCTTTCGCCCGGCTATCTTGTGAAGGATTGGAAAGAGAACGGTCGTCACTACTTCACCTACGATATGGGCGATGTTGAGATGGCCGACTTTTTTGCCTATATCTCTGGAGCATATGAGGTGACACGCGACACTTATCGAGGCGCCGCCGGCCCGGTCGCCCTCGAGGTCTACCATCTGCCTGCGCACAAGTTCGATGTGCAGGACATGATGGATGCGTCAAAAGCGGGTCTCGCTTATTACGAGAAGGAGTTCAGCCCGTTTCAGTTCCGCCAGTTCCGGGTGATTGAGTTCCCCCGCTACCGAAGCTTCGCGCAGTCATTCCCAAACACGGTTCCTTATTCCGAAGGAATCGGCTTCATCGAGAGAATGCAGAAGCCAACGGACATAGACTTCACGTACTTTGTGACGGCACATGAACTGGCTCATCAATGGTGGGGACATCAGCTGATAGGCGGACGCGTCGCAGGATCCAACATGATGTCAGAGACGCTGGCCGAATACTCCGCACTGATGACGATGCGCCACAAGTACGGCGATGACAACATGCACAAATTCCTGAAATACGAGCTTGATCGCTACCTTCGCGGGCGAGGAACCGAGGCGCGCCGTGAGGAGCCGCTGGCGCAGGTGCAGCAGGAGGCGTACGTCTGGTACCAGAAGGGTGGACAGATCATGTACGCGCTTTCCGACTACATTGGAGAGGAGAAGCTCAACCAGGCGCTGAAGAGCTTCCTGATGCAGTATCGATATGCGAATGCCGGAACATCGCAATCGGCGCCATATCCCGATACCCGGCAGCTGGTGGCGGCATTGCGCGCGCAAACTCCAGAGAATCTGCACTACTTTATCGACGATTCGTTTGAGAATATCGTGCTCTACGATAACCGTGTGGAGTCAGCCAAGGTGACGCCCACGGCAGACCATAAGTACAAGGTCACGCTCGTGGTTGAGTCGCACAAGATGAAGTCTGACGGTAGCGGCAACGAAACGCCAATGACGGTGAATGATCTGATTGACATCGGGGTATTCACCGGCGCGAAAGAAGAAGAAAAGCCGCTTTACCTGCAGAAGCATTGGGTACACGACGGTAAGCAGACAATTGAAGTCGTGGTGGATAAGATGCCGTCCCGCGCCGGCATCGATCCGCAGAACAAACTGATCGACCGCAACGGGGACGACAATGAGATGGATGTCTCCAAGTAGAGAGTCACCATCGCGACTAGACGACATTCGAGTTCCCCCGAAGTGAATCACCAGCCATGTTGTCAGAGAGAATGGCCACGATTACGATCAACTTAGCGCGATCGTCGGCATAAATGCCGTGGACGCGGCCCTGCATCAAGCTCTGCCGCGTCCAGGGACTTTCAAAAGATAGGGTCCAGCTTAGCTAAGTGCGATTTTGAGCGCTGCTCCGTAGCTGTTCGCAATCGGCAAGCCATGAGGCATGTCGAAATGCAATGCATCTGCTTCCTGGGTCCACTTGACCGGCGCATCCGAACCAACCACAGTGACATTCTGAATCTTGCCCGGGTTGGTTTTGCTCGAAGATCCCATCGATTCGATCTTGGCGCGCCTCTCGGGCCATCCCATGAAGATTGCGTAGATCACATTGTTCGCTTTGTTGCGAGTGAATCGTATGTCATTGCTTCCCATCGTGCTGATGCTTGCGCCTTGAAATGGCCCACTCTTGACCGAATTCGGTCCCTCGCCGTAGACAGTCCATGGGCGAGTTTCAAAAATGGCTTCGCCGTTGATCTTCAGCCATGCTGCAATTTCATCGAGGACTGCCATCTCTTTGCTGTCGATGGTGCCATCCGGTCTGCCGGGGAAGTTGAGAATGAAAGTGCCGTTCTTGCTAACCGTATCGACCAGCCAATGTATCGCATCGCGCGGGGGCAGATAACTTCCGAAGGCTCCGGGGCCTTCAGACAGACTGCGCCGATAGTGCCATTCGCCAATGCAGGTCTCTGACTGCCATGCGTAGGGCATGATGCCGCTCGTCAAGCCGCGTTCGTAGTCGGCCACCACCGCTTTGGCCAGCTTGTCAGGAACGTTTTTGATGTTCAGCACGGCTTCCATTTTGCCGCGGGTCTTCAGGTTGTGGTTGTAGAAGTATGCGCCGACGTTCATGCCTCCCCAGCCCAGTGGAAGCAGCGCGTTGTCGAAGTAGAGCAAGTCGGGGTCGTGCTGATCGATCAGGTCGCGCGTACGGTCATAGAAGTTCTTCACGTACGAGGCATCCGGCAGCGCATCTTTGGGGTGCTTGGGACCGTAGAGCATCTGTGGATCGAGCCCATCCCACCATTGGCCTTTGCCTTCGGCTCTGGTCATTCGACCGTCGTAGGAAACTCCTGCTTCCGGTCCAGCTTTGTCGGCTCCATGCGAGGTTTGGAACCACCACCAGTTTCGTGCCTGATGGACCGTCACGCCAAAGCGGAGTCCGTGTTTGCGCGCGGCAGCAGCCCATTCTCCCACGACGTTGCGGTGTGGTCCATGGTTCACCGCATTCCAGGGCTGATGCTTCGATCCCCAGCAATCAAAGCCATCGTGGTGATTGGCCAGTGCGATAAACAGGCGCGCTCCGGCGTTCTTATATCGCTCGATCAGGGCCTCTGGTTCCCAGTTGAGGAGCGTCCACTGTGCGCACAGGTCCTTGTATCCGAACCTGGATAGATTGCCGTAGTGCGACTTCTGGTAAGCATAGTCGGGAGAACCCTCCTCATACATGTTGCGCGCGTACCAGTCGCCGAATTCGGGAACGCACTGTGGACTCCAATGCGCCCAGATGCCGAACTTGGCGTCGCGATACCACTCGGGCGCGTCATAGTTTGACAACGAATCCCAGGTCGCCTGATAGGGTCCTTCGCCATTGAGTCCATTGATGGGCGCCTGCATGGGAACACCATCCCAGGAACCACTTGGCAATTCAGGCGCTTCGCCCCATGCCGTGGGCGACCAGTCGGAGTTGTTGAGCTTCTTCTCCACAATCTTCCCGTCAACCAGCGCGTAGAAAACACGCTGACTCTCGGGCGTCGCGCAAAACTCTTCGTAGGTCTGATGGAGATGGTTAAAGCCGGAGGTCGCGCCTGCGGCTTGTTGACCTTTCGCCGAAATGGCCGTGCTTGCGGCTGCGGCGGTGATCAGCTTACAGAACTCTCTTCTTTGCATCTCCGTTCATCCTCTCTCGTAATCTCCGGATACTTCAGCCACGTAGTCAGATATCAGCGGAACCGAACGTCCGCGATCGCGGGCATTTGTCCACCGATGCCAATGTCCTGAAAAGAATGCGCGATGGTCGAAAGTTGCGATTGATGGCTCGCTGCTCTAAGAGGTTTCGCTTGACTTGCGAATGGGAAGTAAACGATAACTGAAACGATGAAATTTCACCAGATACAATTCCGGTTGTCAAGGTGAGGGATGGAAATCGTTTGTTCATGTGGCTCTGAACACGATACCGTCAAACAGCAATGCGGCTCTCCCAGCACTCTGCGATTGAAGGAACAAGCCCGGTGCAAACTACAGATTCGGCATGGAGTGACCTGTGACAGTTCGCCTGAAAGATATTGCTAACGAGCTCGGTTTATCGGTGGTAACGGTTTCGAAGGTGTTGCGAGATCACCCGGATATCGGAGCTGACACGCGAAAGCGCGTCCTGAACCGGATGCGGGAACTCAACTACCAGCCCAACCTGGCGGCCCGCTCGCTGGTGACCGGACGAACCTGGACTCTAGGCCTGGTCGTTCCGGCCCTGCTGCACCCCTTCTTTGCGGATATTGCACAAGCCATCTCATCCGAGACGAGCAGTCGCGGCTACAGCCTGTTCATTTCTTCCTCCGACGATGATCCTGAACTTGAGGTGAGGGAGATCAAGCAGCTTCTTGCCCGACGAGTCGATGTCATCATCGTGGCGTCAGCCCAGTGGTCAATTGACTGCTTTCGATTGATCGAAGAACACAAGACTCCCTACATTCTGATCGATCGAAAATTTCAGGGACTCGAGGCCAATTTCGTGGGTGTCGATGACGAAGCTGTAGGTGTGCTGGCCACTTCACACCTCATCGAGGAGGGATGCCGGCGCATAGCTCATATCCGTGGACCCGAAGTGAGTACTGCCATTGGCCGGCTGGAAGGATACAAACGGGCACTGGCGGTGTACAACATGACACCCCTGCCGGGACACATAGTTTCCCTGGGAACGTCAGGCGATCATCGCGGAGAGAAGGGCGGATATCAAGCTGCGAAGCGGTTGCTCGCTGCAGACCCTCGTCCGGATGGAATCTTCTGCTTCAACGATCCTTCAGCGCTGGGAGCAATGCGAGCCATCCTGGAAGCGGGTGTCCGCATTCCCGAAGATATAGCTGTTGTGGGCTGCGGGAATCTCTCCTATTCGGATTTCCTTCGCGTTCCACTTTCTTCGGTCGACCAGGGCAGCGAGAGCATCGGGAAATATACTGCTGAACTGGCGCTAAAAATTGCCCGCAAGAAAGTCCCGGTCAGGCCCAGAACCGAACTGATCCCCCCTCGGCTCGTGGTTCGCTCTTCAAGCCTCCGGCATGCGCACGCTTAAAAAGCGCGCTCCTCGAAGTAATCGAATCAACTGCATTGTTCATGTGATCGGTGAATTCAGTGCGCGGTGATGCAGGGCTTGCCCTGGCACATTGCGCTGGTAGCTCCCTTGCCTTCGGTGATGTCGTAGATGCGATCAACAAAGGGGAGCTTTATCTTTTCGACGCCGCCGCTTGGCCAGTGAATCTCCAACTGCTCAACTTTGTCTGCGTCGCCCAACCCGAAGTGGACGCGCATATCATTCGACGAGATGTAGCTCCCTCCGCTCAGGACGTCTCCCCGCTGCCGGATTCCGTTTGCCGTTAAGTAAACTGCTGCACCCACCGCATCACGAGGACTCTTCGGGCCCCCGGTGAGTTTCATTTCGACCCAATGATGATGGTTGGGATACACGTTGCGAAGCAGAACTGGGATCCCATCCATGCTGTTAATCACAACGTCGATCTTGCCATCGTTGAACAGGTCTCCAAAGGCAGCGCCACGGCCGACGGTGACAACCGCTAATCCTGTTCCCTCTACGGCAGGCACAAGCTCGAATCTGCCGTTGCCCAGGTTGTGATAGAGCAAAGGCCGCTGGGCATAGCTCTGGCCCCATTCCTGATGCTGATCGACTTGCGGATAGACGTGGCCATTGACGATGAACAGATCTTTCCAGCCGTCATTGTCGTAGTCGAGGAACCCGTCGCCAAACTTCACAAACGGAATCGCAGTGCCGGCAATCCCCGCCTGGTAACTGACATCTGTGAATGCTCCCTTGCCGTTGTTCTGAAACAGGATGGGGAAGTCGTCGGAGAACGTCGTGCTTACAACCGAGAGTCGTCCATTATTCTCATAATCTCCCACAGCAAGTCCCATATTGGCCGCTTCGCGTCCGTCACCGTTGAGAGCGAATCCGCTTTCGTAACTCTCGTCCTTGAATGTGCCGTTTCCCTGGTTAACGTACAAATAGTTCGGAGTGGAGTCGTTGGCCACCAGGAGGTCTGGCTTGCCGTCGTTGTTTATGTCGGCAAATAAGGCATCTAATCCGTAGTAGCCGTTGGGCCCATCGACTCCCAGCTTTTTGCTGACGTCGGTGAATGTACCGTCGCCGTTGTTGTGAAATAAGTGGTCGTGCCCGCCGTTCAATCCACGCGGTCCGCACATCACCTTCACGTTTCGATACTGGCAAAAGTTGTAATCGGCGGTCTTGGATCCCGAGAGCATGGTGCTCTTCAAATCGATATCAAGATAGCCCGCCACGAACAAGTCGAGCTTGCCATCACCGTCGTAATCTCCGAAGGTGGCACCGGTGTGATCGATCGTCTTGCCGGTGGAGCCTTCCTCAAGAGCCACGCCGGCCTGCACCGCAAGGTCAGTGAACGTGCCATTGTGATTGTTGTGGTAAAGCCGGCTGGCTCCGACGTTATTTACAAAGAGATCTGGCCAACCGTCATTGTCGTAGTCGCCGACGACGCAACCCGTTCCCCATCGATCGTTCTCTACACCGGCAGACCCAGTCACGTCTGTGAAAGTGCCATCGCGATTGTTATGGAACAAGGCGGCATGAGAAGAGGACGCCTTTCCTGCCATGGCGTCGAGCGTCGATCCGTTCACCAGGTAGATATCGAGCCAGCCATCGTTGTCGTAATCAAGAAGACAAACACCAGATCCCTTGGCTTCGATGATCACTCGCTTTTCCGTTGTACCGGTGACATTTCGCCATTTGGAGAGCCCGGCCTGCTGCGCTATATCGTTGAACACGATCGGCCCGGTCTTCACGAAGCCGCCGGCCGTGATAGGACGATGCTGCGCATCGAACACCGCGGCCTGAGGACCAGCATTGGTCATTTCTCCGCCCGACTTTTGCGCCTGCTGGCTTGCGGCCGGCGGCACCGTCAGTGCGGCAAAGAGCGATGTGCAAGCAACTAAGAATGTGCCAGCCGAGAGTTTCAAAGCATAAACGCGGATTACGGAATTCGAGTTCAGAAAGCGCAGCTGCTGGGATCGCAACGCCGTTACCTCTATCGGCCATGTTACAGCCCTGTCCAAAGTACTGACGCCCGGGCCGGTGACGCACGTGCTTCATGCTCAAACGATTTGCGGAATGCTGTGCAGGAACCCCGTTCAGGCTCAGCTTGAAACTCTCGCAGAATGAGAAGGCCGAGACCGATCGATGATTTGTTCGGCGATTCGTTCGGCGCTCATGTTTTGCATTCCGCAGCCCCGCCCAGACAAAGATTGAGAAACGCATCTAAACGCATTTGAACGAGGCATCTGCTTCGATGCTGTCCGTATCGATCCGTCACAACTTCTAAAAAGAACTTGACAGGGAATCAAACTCGAAGCTACGATTCGCCAGTTAACGATAACGTAAGCGGAGTCATGCGCAACAGGCGGGCCCAAAGAGCTTCGGATCGTTAATTGGACCCACAGAGTCTTCCCCATCTTCTCCAGGATTAACCCACCAGTGCTGCTGACAGTGTCGAACCAATTGCGAGGAGGTCAAATGAAAACGCTTACCCAAAAACGTCAAAATGAGCGTTGTCTGTTGTTATTGTTCGTGATGCTTCTAGGCGTTGCGGGCTTGGTAGCCCCGGTAGCCAGGGCTCAGCAGGCAACCGCAAACGTTACTGGTGTCGTTAAGGATCAGAGCGGCGCAGCGATAGCCAATGCGCAGGTCGACCTTACGAACGTGAGTACGGGAGTGGTGCGCAAAACAGCGACCAACGCAGATGGGGTCTATAACTTCCCAAGCGTGGTGCCCGGCAGTTACAGCATGCAGGTGTCTGCAACTGGGTTCAGCGCGGTTTCGCAACCGCCGGTAACACTTCAGGTCGGCCAGACCGCGACCTTCGACTTCCACATGAATGTTGGAGGAACTACGAGCACCGTTACGGTGACTGCCGAGGCGCCCGCATTACAGACGGCAACCTCGGAACTCGGCACAGTCGTTTCGCCCGACCAAATGAACGACCTTCCTCTGAACGGTCGCAACTTCACGGAATTGCTTTTGATCACACCGGGAACGGTGAACCTCAACACCGATCAAAACAGCGGTGGTGGGGGAGGGTGGAACGGCGCGTCGGTGGGACAGTTCAGCTTCCCGGCAGTGAACGGCGCCCGCAACCGCAGCAACCTGTTCATACTGGATGGATCCAACGATCTGAATACCCTATCCGGCACCTATAACTATGCGCCGATCGTAGACGGGATTCAGGAGTTCAAGAGCCAGGGGCACAATGATCTGGCCGAATATGGTGGAGCTGCCGGCGCAGCGGTTAGCGTCGTCACAAAGTCCGGAACAAACGAATATCATGGCGCCCTCTGGGAATACCTGAGGAACGAGGTGATGGATGCGACCGGATACTTTGAAAAGACTCTGCCTCCGCTGCGGCAGAATCAGTACGGCGCGACGATCGGCGGTCCGCTCTCGATCCCGAAGCTATACAACGGCAAGAACCGCACGTTCTTCTTCGCTGCGTGGGAGACTTACAAGTATCGCTCCGCGGCAGAAACTGGTGCGCTGGCAGCAACGGATGCGATGCGCTCCGGTGACTTCAGCGCTCTTGGTGTGACACTGTATGACCCGGCAACCACGACGTATGACTCTGCGACCAATTCGTACTCGCGGCAGACGTTTACGGCTGAGTACAACGAGGGGCCGGGCAATACCGCGCTGTGCAACGGCCACATCAACTGCATCCCACAATCCAGAATCGACCCGATTTCGGCGGCCTACCAGAAGCTGATTCCGTCTGGTGGTGACACCACGGTGAATGGATCGAACCTCTTTTACCCTGGAAGGTCCACAGCCGACCAATACTCTGGAACGCTCCGAGTGGATCAAAACTTCGGCAACAACAATCAGTTGATGTTCCGGTACAGCCAGTTCGATCTTTACAAAACAAATCCGTCAGGCACAATCGGCAACGCCTTCGTCAATGTTCCTGGGCACAACTACATTGGGCATTGGACTCACACCTTCAGCCCCAGCGCCTTCTCAGACGTGTACTTCAGCAGAAACTACGGGTACACCTACACAGGAACAACCCATACCGGCGAGGACGCGGCATTCATTGGACAGTTGAAGACGCTGGGGATGTCCCCATTCTTTACGGTTCTGAACAACACGGACTACGCGCCGCAATACACGGCGGATGGCTATGTCGGCTTGAGTGGTTCTCAGTTGCAGGCCTCAGGGCTGGCGGATGACTGGCAGTTCGGCGGTTCATTCACGAAAATTCTGGGCAGGCACACAATCAAGGCGGGCGCGGATTTTGAAACCAACAGTTTCACTTCTCCGATCGCATACTCCAATATTGGTTTCTCCGCAACGCAAACTGCGGGTGTGGGTGCACAGCAAGGTGTGGGTGGAAACAGCTGGGCATCCCTGCTGCTTGGTATTCCGTCTTCGGCTGGTTACCGGAACATACACGAAGTAGCGAGCGGCGGCTGGATCAACGGGATCTTCATACAGGACCAGTTCAAGGCCACCAGTCGTCTCACGATCAATCTCGGCTTCCGCAACGATATGGTGTTGACGCCGATCTACGGGACTGGCAAAGGCGGGAACTACTACACAGGAGAGGCGAACCCGATCACAGGGCAGTACATTCTTAACGCGCTGCCGCCGGATTGTTCTGCGACGCAAGGCGCGCCTTGTATTCCCACCGGTACTTACACTGCATCGAGCACGCCTGCTCCGGGCGGGCTTCCCCCACACGCTATCGTGAGCCCGTCGCTTAGGGTGATCAAGAACTCGCTGTTCAATTGGGCTCCACGGGTTGGTCTGGCCTACCGCATCAACAACAAAACCGTCGTTCGTGCAGCTTATAGCCGCTTCTACGACGAATGGGCCGACATCACTCAGCTGTCGCAGAACTTCGGCGGCAACTGGCCGGCGGTAGCCACCATCCAGAACAACGGGTTGAATGCCAATATTCCGACCGTGAGTGCGGCGGATCCGCTGCAATTCGGCAGCGGTGGATCCATCGTTTATCCAATCAACGACTTCAGCCAGGTGAGCCAGTGGATGGTGGATCCGAACTTCCAGACTCCGGTCTTCGATCAATGGAATGTCGGTATCCAGCGCGAGTTGCCGAGCAATATGACTCTCGATGCCAACTATGTAGGCTCGAACGGCAGGCATGAGGACTGGGGGCCAGTTTTGAATGTCCCGCAACCGGGCCCTGGCGATATCCAATCGCGGCGGCCCTATCCTTACATGCTGCAGCAATGGTTCGATCAGAGCGTGGGTAACAGCCGTTACAATGCGCTGCAGGTCACGGTCACAAAACGCCCCGTCCATGGTCTCAGCTTCCTCGCCGCCTACACGCTCTCGCATTCGAACGCTGATGGCTGCAACCTCGGTGCAAGCTGCGACTCGACGAATCCGTATAACAAAGCCGGTGACTACGGCACTTCTGACCTTAACCAGAAGCACGTCTTTTCTGTAGCGTTCACGGCCGACTCGCCCTACAACAGGTCTCCTTCCAGGGTGGTTTCTACGTTAGCTGGAGGGTGGTCGATCAATGGCATCGTGCAGGTCACCTCGGGAAAGCCATACACGGTCACTACCAACAGCGATCCAGAAAATGTGGGTTGCTGCAACCAACAGCGCGTCGACGTTGTTGGCAACCCGGATAGCGGACCTGGTATTCACACGCAGCAGAAATGGTTCAATACAAGCGCCTTCGCTCAACAAGCGCCCTACACGTATGGCAACGAAAAAGTGAACCCATGGGTGGGGCAGCATTGGAACAATGTGGATATGTCAATCTTCCGCCAGTTCCACCTGGGAATCGGAGAACAGCGATACTTTGAGTTCCGCGCCGAGTCCTTCAACCTGTTCAACAATGTTGTTTTCAATCCACCGGACTCAACCATCAACGATACGAATTTCGGGCAAATCACCAGTCAATGGAATTCACCGCGGGAGTTGCAGATGAGCCTGAAGTTCTATTACTAGGATCGTGACGAATACAGACTCCCGTTCTTTGTCGCCGTAATGGTCGAGGGCCGGGGGTACTCTAAAGAGAGATATCGCCGCGCGTAATGTCGCGGCGATATTCTTGTTTCTGCTCGTCGAATCTGCGTGGAGAAGCCACGATGAATCGAATGCGTTTGTTCTTTGAACTTACGGCTTAGCTCTTCGTGCCGGGTGAATACATTTGTCTGCTTCCTCATGTCGGCCTTCGGGCAACGATCCCTCATCGATAATCGATAAGACGCGGCGCAGCTTTCTGCGCGGGGCGGGTATGCTTGTTCCGCCATTCATGTTCCCGTGGCTCCGATTAGGCCGGAGCCAATCCTCCGTTCGCAATACATCCGCCAATGCGGCACTTCCTCCAACGATCAGATTCGAGGACATCGCTCAAAAGGCGGGCGTACATTTCGTCGTAGAGAACTGCCCTACGCCGGAGAAACATCAGCCCGAGACGATGCCCGCGGGTATAGCGTTGTTCGACTACGACGGGGATGGTTTCCTCGACATCTACCTGGTCAACGGCGCCGAGATGCCATCGCTGGTGAAGACGAGCCCGAAATACTGGAACCGGCTCTATCACAACAATGGCAATGGAACGTTCACGGATGTTACGGAGCGCGCCGGGGTGGCGGGAGCCGGATATGGGATGGGAGTCGCCGTGGGCGACTACGACAATGACGGGCATCCCGACCTGTTCCTGGCCAACGTTAATGGGAATCAGCTTCTTCATAATAATGGTGACGGGACTTTCACCGATGTCACCGCGAAAGCAGGTTTAGAAGGGGCCCGGTACAAAGGCCGCAAGATGTGGTCAATCGCAGCCGGTTGGTTCGACTACAACAATGACGGGCTGCTGGACCTGTTTGTGGCGAACTATTGCCTTTGGGATCCAAGCTACGAACCGGTCTGTACGGGCTTGAATGGCCGCGGTTATTGTCATCCGGGCAGCTTCGCTCCGCTCCCCAACACTCTGTACCGAAATAACGGGGACGGCACGTTCACCGATGTATCCGCCGAGACCGGGATATCCTCCGTGCTCGGCAAGGGAATGGGCGTCGTATTTGCGGACTATGATGGCGACGGCTATCTCGATGTGTTCGTCGCCAATGACAACAGTCCGAATTTGCTGTTTCGCAATCTCGGCGGAATGCGATTTGAAGAAGTAGCTTTCCAGGCGGGTGTGGCATACAACGACGAGGGCACTGCGCTGGCAGGCATGGGTGTCGATTTCAGAGATCTGAACAACGATGGCTTACCCGATCTCTGGCATACGGCGATCGAAAACGAAACCTTTCCGTTGTTGATCAACGACGGCAAAGGACAGTTTCGCAATGCGGGCAGGGACAGCCGCGTTGCGAACCTGACCAGACCAATGTCCGGCTGGTCGAACGCGATTGTCGATCTCGACAACGACGGATGGAAAGACTTGGTGGTAGCCCGCAGCAATGTGATGGACAACATCGGGGAGATATCACGGCATTTCAGCTATTCTGAGCCGAACGCAGTCTTTCGCAACCTCGGGAACGCTCGGTTCGAAGATGCGAGCGCGACCGCCGGAAGCGCCTTCACTCGGCCGGCACCTCATCGAGGACTCGCGTTTGGGGATCTCGACAATGACGGACGCATGGACCTGGTGGTGACCGCTCTTGGCGCTCCGGTCAGCATCTTCCGCAACGTGACGCAAACGGATAATCACTGGATTCTGCTCAAACTTGTTGGAACAAAGAGCAATCGGATGGGTATTGGCGCGAAAATTCGGATCATCACAGACGATGGCAGAATGTTGTACAACGAGGCGACTACCAGTACAGGTTATGCGGCCTCCAGCGACCCGCGTGTCCACTTCGGACTGGGGAGCTCGCGCGTGATCAAGGAAATAGAAATTCGCTGGCCATCGGGTACGCGCCAGCTGTTGCACAGTGTGAATGGGGATCGCATACTCGAAGTGGTTGAGCCCCGCGGTGCCGCTCAACGATGAAGCGCCCCAGGTGGAATGAATTTGTCGTGAAGCGATCACTCATTGGCTCGAGTGTATTCCTGCTGCTTCTCGGAGCATCCGCTCGAGCGCAGCTCCCGAATACCTGCAAGCCGCCGGCATCTGCGGCGCACCCACCGGCCGGCACGCCCCCGGCCAAAGTCTATGACGCAATCGGAGTCTGGTTTGCCCAGCAGGGAGACGCCCATTGTGCGATCGCAGCCTTCAAACAGGCTCTGCGCGTGGATCCAAAATCGGCGGAGTCGCATTTCGATCTTGGGCTTGCTCTGCAAAATCAGAATCAGCCTGTGGCTGCAATCAGCGAGTTCCGGCTCGCCCTGCAATACGATCCTGCATTGATACAGGCGCATTGTGCGATCGGGTCGTCTCTCACCGAACCGGCGGAGGCGGAAGCCGAATTTCGCAAAGCGCTGGATGCGGACCCTCAGTCTGTATGCGCCATGGACGGGATGGCGCAGGTCCTGGTGAGAGAGAGGCGGTATGACCCCGCCATCGACTTGTGGCGGCGGGCTCTCACCATCCAGCCGGATGCTCCGGACATGCGGCTCGCTTTGGCGACCGCGACTTACAAAGCCGCCAAGGCACGGCAGGCCAACGGAATCTCGCCTTTGCCGGGCGCCGATGTTGCAGACGCCATCCAGCTCTTAACGGATTTGATCAAGAGCTCCCCCGACATGACCGCTGCACACTTCGCTCTTGGCAACATCTATGCAAACGAGCGGCGCGATCGCGAAGCCGCCGACGAATACCACGAGGTGCTCCGCCGGAATCCTGGCGATGTTGTGGCTCTGGCGGCCCAGGTGAAAGCCCTCATAGATACATCGGCGTATGCCGAGGCGCTTGCGCCTGCGCGCGACTACGTGCGCAAGAAACCTGGTGATCCCTCTGCGCACGTTATGCTTGGCACGGTCTACCAGCAACTGGGCGATTATGCGAAGGCGGAGCCGGAACTTGAGCTCGGCGCCGCGCGGGCGCCTGACGACTTTGAGGCTCGCTTTCAGCTCGGGTTGCTGCTGGGGCGTATGGGGAAGCCGAACCTTGCGCTCCCGCATCTGCAGAAGGCCGTCGCGTTGAAACCTGCGGATAGAGCCGCCAAGTATCAACTTGTTGCTGTGCTCCGATCGCTTGGTAGAACGCAGGAATCAGCGCAGTTGGTGGAGCAACTGCGCAAAGACCAGAACAAAGAGTCCCTGGGTAGTCAGCTGGCGGCAGAGGGGACCAAGGCAAATGATCTGCTGCAATCCGGGAAGGCGAGCGAGGCAGTGCAGATCTATCGCCACATGCTCGAAGAGATGCCGGACAGCGCCTGGACGGCTTATAACCTGGCACTCGCACTTGAGGCCACGAACGACATGAAGGGGGCAGAAGACACTCTTCACAGCGCGGTCAATATGGATCCCAAACAGGGAAAGATCCAAGCGGAGCTAGGTCGTCTCGAACTGGTCAAAGGTGACGCTGAGTCCGCACAGAAGTGGCTTGAATCTGCGCTAGAGCTGCAACCTGAACTCGTAGAGGCTCGCGGGAATCTTGCGATGCTCTATGCCAGGAAAGGGGACTTGACCTCAGCGGAGAAACTACTGCGCCAGGCTGTGGAGGACGATACGAACTACAAGGAGGGCCACCTGAACCTGGGCCTGATTCTTGCTCAGCAAAACAGGAAATCAGACGCTGAAAAGGAGCTTCAAAAAGCCGTCGCGCTCGCGCCGAAAGATCCCTCTACGTTAGCAACAGCGGGCAAAGCGGAAGTAAAAATGGGGAAGGTCTCGGGGGGAATCGGGTTCCTTCGACAGGTCGCAGACCTGGTTCCGGATTCGGCCGCAGCTCACCTGGACCTCGCGCTCGCGCTCTCCACGAGTTACAACTTACCCAACGCTCTGGTTGAAGCCGGCGAGGCGGTCCGACTTGCTCCCCAGTCCGCGGTCGCGCATTTCTATCGCGGGCGGATTCTGTACGACCTGGGTCGCAGCAAGGAAGCACTACCGGAATTTGAGTCCGCAAGTCGGCTCGATGCGAAAATGCCCGAGCCTCGATACTTTCTTGCGCTCATCGAGAAGCAGGATGGCGATTACGCGCGTGCGGCCAATCTATTTGAAGCGACAGTTGAACTGCAGCCCCGAAACGCAATGGCGTGGTACCTGCTGGGTCAGTCTTTTGAGAAGATGTCACAGAATTCGAAGGCGCTGATGGCATGGCGGAAGGCGATTGAAGTCGATCCCAAGTTTGCCCAGGCGCTTATCAGCCTCGCACGGGCGCTGCAATCTACCGATCAGGCTGAATCCGAGAAATTGATGGCGCGCTACCTCGCGGTTCAGAAGGAGCGACGCATTCTTGACAAAGCGGATAGCCTTGCGAACAACGGCATAGAAGCGGCGTCCGCTCACGACTGGCCCGCAGCCATCCAGCAGATGAAGGAAGCAATCACCGCCTGTGGGGAATGCGCGGCGAAGGCAGACCTCTTCAGGAAACTTGGAATCATCGAGTGCCAGGCCGGCGACCTTGATAACGGCGAAAGGGAATTGCTGGCCGCAAAAGCGATCAAACCCGATGACCCCATTACGCTGGCAGCCCTTCAACTTACCGAGCAGGCGCGAAGCAGGCAACCGGCTTCTGCCGGCGCAACAAAGCACTGATCATTGATTCTCGTTGGACGGCACCGAACTCGTCCTAAACAGATCGAGCAGGAGTGAGAGCCAGAGACACTCATTCGGTCAGTCTTTGAATAACCTTGGGGCAAACTCGTTGAGGTCGCGTCGCCATGTCAACCACTCGTGCGCTGTGCCGGGGGAAGAGAAATAGACATATTTCACACCCGCTTTATCGAGCATCGCTCGGAATGAGCCGATGGCCCCCGGGAACGGATTCGGCTCTTCGGTTCCCATTCCAAGCCAGAGCAGCTTTACTTTGTCATTGAACGCGGCTCCGTTTCTGAAGACGCCATTGAATGCCGTTTCCGGATTCAGCGCATCCGTGCTGAGGCCGTTCATTGTTCCGCTGAAGCCAGCCATGTAGGCGAACATGTCGAGGTGTCCGGTGGCGAGATGCAAAGCCTGGTTGGCGCCCATTGAGAGGCCGGCCATAGCACGATGCCCACGATCGGGAATGGTGCGGAAAGTGGAGTCAATCATGGGGATGATGTCTTGCATCATCACGTCGTCAAATGCAGCGAAGTCTGCTATCGGACCCTGGCTTGGCGACGGCCCGAATGGGCGTGCCGGACGCGAGGCGTAGCCGTTGTCCATGACGATGATCATGGGCACAGCTTTTTTCTCGGCGATGAGGTTGTCGAGAATGAGATTGGCGTGGCCCTGGAATATCCATCCGGTTTCGTCCTCGCCCATGCCGTGTTGCAGGTAGAGAACGGGGTAGCGGGCTGTGGGATTGGAGTCGTAATCGGGCGGCGTATAGATGAAGCAGCGACGCCATTGACCGGTAATCTTCGAGTGATAAGAGCGGATGCGGACGTCGCCGTGCGGAACATCTCCGGCAAGGTAGTAATCTGCTGAATCCTCTGGAATCTCAATGCCACTTGCGTCTTTGCCGGTTCCGAAAAACGCGTGACTGCCCGGGTCGTTGACACGGACCTTATCAACGTCAAAAGCATAGTAGTGGAAGCCCTCGACAATGGGAGGAGTGACAACGCTCCAGAGACCCTCCTCGTTGCGCTTCATCGAGAACTTTTTCCCCGTAATGTCAACATCCACTGACTGGGCGTCCGGCGCCTTGAGTTGGAAAGCAACGCTGTGATCGCCGAGGATGCGTGGATACTGCGCGCCCATGACATTGGTGGATGCAGGACGCGCGTCTTCAATTTGAGAAACGCGAGCACCCTCAGGCGAGCGCCGCCATGCGAAGTAAGCGTCAAGTGTTTTCAGCCCTTGCTCGTTCGGCACTGGTCCGGTATGCGGCGTACCTGCGAAATACATGAGTTCCGGTGTTTGGTCGCTGAATGCAGGCCAGCGAGTTTCGGTTTTCCCGTTTGGGTCTCCGTACTTTGCGAAGTTGGTCCAATAAGTGACCATCGCGTCTGAAATGAGATGATCGGCGGCAGTAGGTTGCTCGTGCTGAAGTTCATTGAGGTGTCCGAAGACATAGGGGACTTCGCGTCCGTGCGGGGCGCCTTGTCCAGCCTGGGGCGAATCCGCCGGATAGTCAGGATGCTGATCGAAGTAGTAGTAGAAGACTTTCGATTTGCCGAGTTGCGATTGCAGCCGAGCCCAGATCCAGGTGTGCCAGCCAAACGCGGCGTCGCGGCTGAGGTCACGCGCGGTTTTTGGAACGCTGGTCTCTCCAACGGGGTAGGCCTTCAGCAGGTCACCGGCAAACGAGTCGTAGCGTTTGTGAACTGCATCGACGTATTCGCGAGGGGTGTGTTCGCGTGAGAAGCTGGCGCCTTCGTCGGAGTTGTATCCGACGAGGACGGGGGTGTCACTGAATTTCCTGGCAGCATAGAGCGTGTATTGATCCGAGGGAATGATCCAGCCATCGATGATGGGCCACGCCAAACCCCGTGTGGCGGAGATCAGCTTTTCTGGTGGCACCTTGCGAAGTTCGGTGATCGAGGCGGCACCCGCTGTCCTGGCGAACTCCCGGCCACTGCGCTCCGCGTCGACGAGAGTTCGCATGTTCTCGCCCGGTTGGCCGGAAGGTCGAGGCGGGCCAAACGATCCGCCGCTCTCGGAGATTGCGCCATCGAACAAGCCTTTGGCGAGAGGCGAAGCGCACAGCATGCTCACGGCGATTCCGCCAGCGGACTCACCAAAGATGGTGACTTTGTCGGGATCGCCTCCGAACGCGCCGATATTTTTCCTGATCCACTGAAGGGCCGCAATCATGTCGAGCAAGCCGTAGTTGCCCGAGACGTGATGCGCAGATTCGGCGCTCAGCTCCGGATGAGCGAGGAATCCCAGGATTCCGACTCGATATGCAATGCTGACCAGCACCACGCCCTTGCGCGCGAGCACTTCACCGCTATAAGTGGGGACTGAAGTGGCGCCAGCGTTGAAACCGCCGCCGTAGATCCAAACCAGCACAGGAATGCGCGAAGAGGAAGATTTTGCCGGTGTCCAGACGTTGAGATACAGGCAATCTTCGCTCGTTGCGGGAGGTTTATCATTGCCGCTGCCAAAGCTCTGTTCGCATTGCGGCGCGAACTTGTCCGCAGCTCGAACGCCATTCCATTTCTCAGGAGCTTGTGGCGCACGCCAGCGCAAATCACCAACGGGAGGCGCGGCGAAGGGTACTGCTTTATATACGGTGAGGTCGCCTTCCTGCGTACCTTTCAGCACGCCTTGCTCCACCCTGGCGGTAGTATTTGCGTGGGCGCCCAAGCACGGCATTGCTGCGATGCCAATGGCAAGGATGAATCTTTTCATTTGCTCTTCCTTCTCCCGTAGTCCGTCAACGAGTGTGGGAACGCACACTCGGAAGTGCGCGGCGATGATGCCGCACGGTACAGCGCAAAGATTGTGGTAAACGCTTTCCGCAGCGAAGGCTAGAATACGCAGGAGTACAAGTCAAGTACTCGACCTGTTGAGAACTGCGTTCGAATGCGAGATGCATCTGACGCGACTGCAGAAAATCCCCGGCGAACTAAGCACGCGTGAAAACACTAGGCACGCGTGGAAACAAAGAGCAGTTGGAAATGGATTGCGAGGATCTGGATGACTTCTTCCCGCCGGTACTCAATTCGGAAACTTCTGGTCCTCTGGATGTTCCTGCTGAGTGCGGTCGCATTCCTTGACCGCACGAACATTTCCATCGCCGGAGGGTTCATACGCGATGAATTGGGAATCGACAATGTGCAACTGGGTTGGATTTTCAGTTCTTTTCTGATTGGGTATGCCGCATTTCAGGTTGTGGGTGGATGGCTGGCTTACCGCTTTGGGCCGCGACGAATTCTTGCGATTGGCGTTGTTTGGTGGGGTGTATTCACAGCTCTGACTGCGCTGGCCAGCCCGCGGCTCCATCACGCGCTTTTGATTTTGATCCTGATTCGACTGGCCCTGGGGGCAGGTGAGGCGGTCATGTATCCGGCCACGAATCAGTTTGTTTCTCAGTGGATTCCGGTAGCCGAACGGGGAAGTGCGAATGGCTGGATATTCGCGGGTGTGGGCGCCGGGGCTGGTCTCAGCATTCCCATCCTCACTTGGATCATCAGCAACTATGGGTGGCGAGCTTCCTTCTGGTTCTGCGCAGTGATCGGAATTGCTGTGGGATTCGTTTGGTATGTCATCGCGCGGGACAGGCCCGAAGAGCACAGGCATGTAAGCGCCGCCGAGTTGGAGTTGATTCAGACGAGGAGGTCGACCGGAATAGTACGTCGCGCTACGGGGCCAATCCACTGGCGCGCTGCCTTGCTGAACCGCAATATGGCCGGACTTTCATTGAGCTACTTCAGCTTTGGTTACATCGCGTGGATTTTCTTCAGCTGGTTTTTCATCTACATGGCGCAGGCGCGCGGGGTGAATCTGAAGGCAAATGCGTTGATGTCCATGATCCCGTTCATTGCCATGACCGTCTGCTGCCTCGCAGGGGGATGGATCAGCGATCATCTTTCCCGGAGGTTCGGGCTTCGAAGCGGAAGATGTGGGATCGCAGTCGTGTCGTTTGCACTCACAGCCATATTCCTTGTCATTGGCTCCAGCGTGCAGGGCGCTCAAGCCGCCAGCATCATTCTCGCGGGCGGGGCTGGTGCGCTGTATCTTTCTCAGAGCTCTTTCTGGGCGGTGAGCGCGGATATTGCTGGAGAGATTTCCGGAGTGATATCGGGAGTGATGAACATGTGCTGTCAGATTGGTGGCGCGCTCACTGCCTCCCTGACGCCATACATAGCGAAACAGTATGGGTGGAAATCCGCATTCTTCTGCGGTGCGGCGGTTGCTGTGGTCGGAGCAGTCATGTGGCTTGTTGTAGATCCACGGTCAGCTGATAAAGGATCAATTGGTAAACCGGTGCGCACCTGATGAGGGAAACCGATTTACTCGGCCCCAAATCGCATTAATCTGTTGACATCGTTTGTGCTGATAGCTATAGTTCGCTCCCGTCCCGAACTCTTCCTCCTAAACCGTCGCGAAGTAAATCTGAACGAGTGTGGGGACGGTCGACAGCAAACTACCAACCCAGGAAAGGCTCGGGCGGATATGACTCAAATCTCCAGAAGATCGTTGCTGAAAGGGTGCGCCCTTCAGGTTTTAGGATCAGCTTCTGTCTTTTCTCTACCCGCATTGGCAGCGGCAATCCAGAGCAACAGCACAAGCAATCAGCGTCCCAAACTGAAGATCACCGATGTGCGAACGGCGCAGGTGATGGTGCACGGTCCGCAGACGCACGTGAGAATCTACACGGACCAGGGCATCTACGGACAGGGTGAATGCACGGACGCGGCGGTTGGGGCAGTGTCTTTGATTCGGGGCTGGCGACGGATGCTGATCGGACGCGACCCGTTGAACGTTGAAGCGATCTGGGAGAGGATCCGGACGCTCGGAATCTTCGCGGGGGCACAGGGCGGGCAGTACATCACAGCGCTGTCAGGCGTGGAGATTGCTCTCTGGGATCTTGCAGGCAAGGCGCTGGGACTGCCGGTTTACCAACTTCTGGGCGGGAAATTCCGCGATAAAGTTCGGATTTACTGCGATTCGGATATGGACAATCCGATTGGCGAGGAATCTGATCGCAAACTTCCCTGGATCAAGGCTCAGGGATTTACAGCGATGAAGATCGATCTGGATGATGCGCGGGACCCGGCGAGATTCGATTCAGTCAACTGGACGGCAAGCAATGGCGAAATTGACCGCATGGTGAAGTGGGTTTCGCATGTGCGCGAGTCGATTCCGGCGGAGATGGATCTTGCGTGCGACATGCACGGCCGCTACGACGCACCTACCGGAAAGAAGGTGGCGAAAGCGCTTGAGCCGTTCCGGCTGATGTGGCTGGAGGAGCCGGTTCCGGCGGAAGACATCGATGCGATGGCTGATATTCGCCATTCGACCTCGACGCCGATTGCATGCGGAGAGAACCTCTACATGCGGTGGGGTTACAGGGAACTACTTGAGAAGAGAGCAGTGGACATCATCCAGCCAGACTTTCAGAAGGTCGGCGGGCTTGCGGAGGCGCAGAAGGTTGCGAATATGGCGCAGGCCTACTATGTACCAGTTGCTCCGCACTGCGTTGTGTCGCCGATCGGAGTGATGGCGACGGCGCATGCATGCACGACGTACCCGAACTTCCTGGCATGCGAGTGGCACTGGATCAATCATCCGGACCTTTGGAAGTCGTGGGTGAAAGAAGGCGAGATCATCATTAACGGCTATGTCACTCCGCCGGACCGTCCGGGTATCGGCGTTGAGATGAACGAGGAAGTTGCAAAGAAGGCTCAGATGCCCGGAACAACGTGGTTCGAACCTGAGAAGTGACGTTCAAGATCACCAATCCATCAAGAGGATAGAGCATGCGGAAAATCATTTCAGGTGTACTCGCTGGAGTTGTGTTCCTGATACTCGGTCCGTTCGCTTCAGGCCAGCAAGGATTCTTTACACGTGAAGACGTGATCAAGTACACGCCCGATTGGCATGGGGAGAGGTTCGCGGACGGCAGGCCAAAGGTTTCGGATGACATTCTCGACCGCATGAAAAACGTTACGCTCGAAGAAGCATGGGCGATGTTGCGTTCGGCGGGATTCAATCATCAGTACGAAGACGGATGGTATTGCATTCATCCCGACCAGGTGCTGGTGGGGCGGGCACTGACGGCGATGTGGATGCCGGGGCGGCCCGATGTGCAGAAGGTGATTGAAGAACAGGGCAAGCAGGACAACCGAAAAGGCGCAACGAATGCGTGGCCAGTGGACATGCTGCAACCACGCGATGTGTATGTTGCCGACCATTTCGGACTGAAGCTTGATGGGCCATCCATCGGCGACAACGTGGGGAATGCAATCTATGCGCGATCTGGGAACGGAATTGTCTACGATGGCGCTGTGCGGGACATCAACGGATTGAATGAGCTGCCGAACTTCACGTCGTTTGTACGCAGCTACGATCCTTCTCATCACTTCGGGACACTCTCGAGCGGTCCCAGGCTGAACTCAACCATGGTCGGCATCAATGGTCCTACGCGGATCGGTCATGCGCTGGTTATGCCGGGGGACGTGATCCTGGGGCGTAATGGCGGTGTTCTCTTTATCCCTCCGCAAGTGGCTGAGAAGGTTGTGAAGTATTCGGAGCGCACCCATCTACAAGATATGTTTGGCCACCAGCGATTGAAGGAAAAAAAGTACACTGCCGGGCAGATCGACGCTAAATGGTCAGCGGAAATCGAGCAGGATTTTCACCAGTGGCTTAAGGAGAATGAAGGGCATTTGCCCGTGCCGAAGTCGACTGTGGACGAGATTCTGAACGAGCACCAGCTGCCGGACTAAGGGCCACCCACACGGACGGCCGATCGGGGAGAAATCACCACCATGAATCGACGTGAGTTTTTGGCTGCATCGGTTGCAGGTGCGACGATGCTGAGCGGGCGAAAGTATGCGTTCGCTTCGAGCCAGGAGATTGAAGTCGCGATTGATGCTTCAAAGCACGGAGAGCCGATCACGCCGCTGATCTTCGGTGGCTATATGGCGCCGGCGACCACCCGTGTCTGGGCGGAGATGTTGACGGACCGGAAGTTTGCGAAGGCGATCTCGAATGCAGAGGCACCGCCGGTAAACCCTTTCTTCCGCCGTTTTGCTGGAGAACCATTCAAGCCGATTGGTCCTGCGGATGCGGTCGAGATGGACAGCACGCATCCATTTGTGGGCGAGCACAGTCCGCGGATCAAGCTTAACGGTACCGAGCCGCGCGGGCTTCAGCAGCGAAAGCTGCGGGTGAAGAGCGGGAAGAGCTATGTTGGGCGGATCTACCTTGCCGGTGATCCACGCGCGACAGTCGTGGTCCGGCTTGTGTGGGGAGCGGGAGAGGGTGAATCGCAGGCGGTGACGATCCCGCCGTTGTCGCGGGAATTCCAAAGGCACTCATTCAAGTTCGAGGCAAAGGCTGATTCGGATGATGCACGGCTGGAGATCGCGGGAAAAGGCGCGGGCACGTTCGCCGTTGGAACGGTTTCGCTGATGCCCGCTGACAACGTGCAGGGTTTTCATGCAGACATGATCCGGCTGTACAAGGAAGCCGGATTCAAAATGGCGAAGTGGCCCGGTGGCAACTTTGTTTCCGCGTACGACTGGCGAGATGGTATCGGGGATATTGACAAGCGTCCACCGAGGCTGCAGCCGATGTGGTCTGACAGGGTTGAACCCAACGATGTCGGACTGCACGAGTTCATGGCCTTTTGCCGGCTGCTGGGAGCCGAACCTTATCTGACCATCAACAGCGGATTTGGGGATGCGCAATCGGCTGCAGACGAAGTGGAATACTGCAACAGCTCAACGAGCACGCGACTGGGCAGGATGCGCGCTGAGCACGGGCATCCCGAGCCATTCAAAATTCGCCTGTGGTGCATCGGAAACGAGATGTACGGACCGTGGCAATATGGGCACATGTCACTCGATCAGTACTGGACGAAGCACAACTACATCGTCGAAGCGATGAAGAAAGTGGATTCGAGAATCAAGGTTGCGCTCTCCGGAGCGAGCGTCGCAGAGAAATCGATTGACGGTGCGGAGAAGAAGGGGAATTTCTTCCCGAGCAAGTGGGAGCCTCCGATCACGGAGAAGCTGCCTTTTGAGTTTGGAAGTGTGAATGACTGGGATGGGTGGTTGCTGGAAAAGTGCGCGGATCACGTCGACTATGTTTCTGAACACACCTATGCTTACCCTGACCTTGTCTTCGATGCGGAGAAGCAGGGCTTTGTCGATGTGCACGATGCTTTGCAGTTCAGAACCAGGAGACTGGCGAACCGTGTCGGCGAGGCTTTCGAAGCATGGGAGAGGTACCGCGAGAAAATTCCGGCTTTGAAGGATAAGCACATCAAGTTCATCTTCGACGAATGGGGTGTGCGTTTTCGATCAGCCGATGGGAAGCCGCACTCGCCAACGGGGATGGTGCCGCCGCTCTCCTATGCTCTTTTCCTCCACGAAGTGTTCCGCCACTCCGACATGGTCGGAGCCAGCTGTCCGACCGGCGGTCTCTTCACCGTCCTAGTCGACAAAACTGGCGAAGCTGTGGGGTTTTCAGCCGAAGGATTGGCTTTGAAGTTGATTGCAACGCATTTCGCGAATGCGATTCCAGTGCAGGTGAGCGGAAATTCACCTCAACAACCGATGGCCGGTACTGCGATGGTCGATATCCCTGCTCGCCCAATCGGCAGCGCTACTTATCCGCTCGATGTGGTTGCAGCCGTCTCATCTGATCGGAAGACGTTCTACCTTTCCGTAGTGAACCCTACCGCAGAGGAGCAGGTCTTGTCGCCGCGCATCGGCGGAGTGAAGCTGCACGATGCTGGAAAGCTGTGGCAGATTGCAGCGCCCACTGAAGACGCCGCCAACGAAGCTGACAAAAAGCCAATGGTCGAAATCCTCGAGCATGGCGCGCAGCAGCTTGCCGGACCACTGCGGGTTCCGCCGATCAGCGTGAATCTCTATGAATTCGGCATCGTTTGAGGGGCAGGCGGGAAAAAGACTCACCAGCAATAGGCAGCAACGATTTCGGCGGGACCTGGAACCTGATTCTTCACGCTTGTGTGGAGAACTATCTCAACGTTCTTCTTCTCCCAGTCTTTTGGCAGCGATTTTGCCATCTTCGAGATGGACTGGGGATCCACGATAAAGTCTCCGGCAGCACGCGTTGCCGCGTACCCGACTCCGCCGATCACGACGACCACTTTTCCGTTCCATGCATTCAGAAGTCGCGCCGCAATCGCGTAGGTCTCTGAACGATCAGAGTTCGCCGTCCATTGGTTTTGAGGAGAGAAGCGGTCCACGATTGTGCTATGTCCCTGGAATCCGAAACGGAGATCCTCGGTCATGTTGAGTGTCCAGATGTTGTTGTGTGCACCAATCAGAATCGTGGGATTCTGGCGTAGGTCACCATAGGTGAGATCGTTGACAAATCGAATGTCGAGCTTAATGTGCTGTTGCGCGAGAATGTACTCGATATCCGACAACGCTCCCACATCACCGATCGTGAGATAGGTGTTCGCGGCGGGACGAAGATACTTGCTGTCGATCGACTCACCCGGAGATAAGGGAAGGTAAGAGTGAAGTCCCATCTCCTGGAATCGAGTCTTGGGATGATTCTTGTAGTATTCATCCTCTCCGGCGTTTGATAACTCGTAAATGGGGTTGTTCCCGATCCCAATCAATACCGTGCGGGAGTTCTCCAAAACCGGTGACCAGAATTTATTGAAGGCTTGCTCTTCCGGCGAGCGAGAATAGCGCAGCATTCCCAGCGCCACGATCATCATCAAGGCGACTGGTAACAGCACCCACCACAGGCGCCATCGGAATTTTGCTTTCGATGGCTTCGCGGCTGGCTCCGCAAAGATATTTCTGGCTGAAGGAACGATCGACTCCAGCGAGGGCGGCAAAGGCTCTGGTTCTCGTATCGGATCCGCATGCAATGGAAGAGAATCCTTCCCGGACCACTCGAAGACAGCCCGGAAAGAACCGGAAGGAATATTGATCAGCACGGATTCATCGCGGGCTCCCTGGTAATAGAGAGCGAGGCGCTTCCTGAGTTCGGCAACGCGCAGACGCACGGTGGGGTCGCTGTTGGTGTCGTAATCGGGCCGCTTGTCGAAGAGATGAGCCCCGATATTACGTTCCTTCAGCAAGTCGGAACGCCCAGCAAGTGTCTCCGAAACGATGAATTGAAGCAGCTTCTGCATCTGCTTGGTGGAGCGGAAGGGAGAGCTCTGCAGGATGGCGGTAAGCGCTTTCTGAACCTCTCGCGGATCGGCGCAACGCGACTCTTGGTGCTCGTCAGAAGGGGAAGGGGCTGTATCTGTAGCACGAATCAAGAGGAACCCCGGGGATTGAGGTCTGCCGACGGAATTGATTGGTCGTCCACAGTACTGTACCCCCACCCTAAGGCACTGACAAGCAAAATCTTAGCTTTCCTATATCTGAACCGTACCCGACTGAACCTTGCATTTCATTCCTGTGCAAAGGTTTGCTTGCACCTACACATGGCTTCGCAGGTCGGCGCATTCTGACGGGTTGAATCGTGTCAGCTGGAGCTTTCAGCCGGACTTTCCCGACAGACTACGACAAATCCAGAACCGAAATTCGAACGAACAGTCGCACTCAATTCGGAGGTCAATCGCTGTGAATTTTGCTATTCCCATCGCCAACTCAAGCCGTCGCACGCCGTCCAACTCCTCCGGCAGAGCGAGTGAAAGTTTTTTCGGATCGACCCTCGCTGGTTCCGCGAAGGCTCGACTCCGCCGAATGTCGATGCGCTTCAGCCTGGTGGTTCTGGCTGTCGTGATTGCTTTCGCCGCCCAGTCAAGCGCCCAGACAGCGGGAACTATCTCCGGTCATGTCAGCGATTCGACGGGCGCAGCGGTTTCGGGAGCAACGATCTCGCTCATGAATGTGGAGACTCGGTCGGAGCGGTCCACCGTGACGACGACCTCAGGCGACTATACGTTTACGGAAGTTCCTGTCGGAGTCTATAAGCTGCGGGCGAGCCGAACCGGGTTCAAAACGATTTCCAGCAATGCTGTCCAGGTTCAGGTTCAGCAGTCCATCCGACTTGATTTCCCTTTCGAGGTGGGCGCGGTAACCGAGTCAGTTGAGGTGCAAGCAAGCGGCGCGCTGTTGCAGGCTGAAAACGCAACGCTGGGTACGGTGGTGGAGAACGCTGCCGTGAACGAATTGCCGCTGAATGGCAGGAATTATCTCGGCCTGGTCGCTCTAGCTTCGAATGCCAATACCTTGTCTCCGAACGCCGGGCAGGCTGGGGCTCGCCTGGGCGGCGAGCGCGCAAGTCAATCGATCTCGGTCGGCGGCAATCGCATCATGTTCGACTACTTCACGCTCGACGGCGTGAATAACACGGACCCTGATTTCAATACGTATGTCGGGCTGCCCTCGGTCGATGGTATCGAGGAATTCAAAGTGCAGACCGGCGTATATTCAGCCGAGTTCGGCCATGAAGCTTCGCAAGTCAACGTGGTGAGCAAGGCGGGCACCAACGTCTACCACGGTTCTCTATTCGAGTTTATCCGCAACAATTACGTGGACGCAGACCCCTACTTCTTTCCCTACAACCTCGCGCCTCCCAGAGTGTTTCCATTCAAGTGGAACGACTATGGATTCGAACTGGACGGCCCAATCAGAATTCCCAAGATTCTGGATGCCAGAGACAAGCTGTTTTTCATGGTGGACGACGAATGGAGGCAAGTTCGTTCCATAGGTCAGGGTCAGGCCGTGGTGCCGACTGCTGCGCTGGCGTCGGGCGATTTTTCCGGGTACACCTATCAGAACTCCACCGGAGTGCACCCGGTCACGATTTACGACCCGGCGACCGGAGATGCGAATGGGCTCGGGAAACAGCCGTTTCCCGGTAACAAGATTCCCGCTGCAAGGATAAGCCCGGTGTCGACGGCTCTCCTGAAGTACCTTGGAACGGCTCCGGCGGCGCCAACCTATACATGTTCCGGAAGCAGTTGTTCCATCAACAACAACTACTCCTACTCCACATCTTCTCCGCAGGACAGGCAAAGCCTCACCGTGCGTGGGGATTTTACGCAATCTCAGAAGTTGCAATATGCGTTTCGATATAGCTCCGGAGATGAATCGCTCTTATCGACGGGGCTGCTCGGTGCAGGCAGCAAAATCATCACCAACTACTACCAGTACATGGGATCGAACACGTGGACTGCGACGCCCCACATCGTCAATGAGGCGCGGTTTGGCTACACGCATTTCTATAACTCACTCGGCCTGCTGTCGGCCTTCACGCACAACGTGGTCGACGAGGTTAAAATTCCCGGCCTCAGTGGTGGCACTCCGTCGACCTGGGGTATTCCGGACGTATCTTTCGGGAACGCGACCGGCAACTCACTGAAGCAGATCTGGAGTGGGTTCGGAGATCGCGGAGGTGACGGTCCGTATGTAGTGACAGATCCCTCCTGGCAGATTGTCGACAACGTGTCATGGGTGAAGGGCAAACATTCTCTCAGGCTGGGGTACGAATTCAACAGGCAGACATTCAACCAGCTCGGCAACCAGTTCTCGCGCGGGCAATTCAGCTCACAGCCTATCGCCACCGCGTTCAACTCCGGAACCGGGAGCAGCCCGCTCTCAGGCGGCGACGCGCTGGCGGATTTCCTGCTCGGAAACCTCTATCAATCGACGGCCGCGGTGGCAGTTGCGAATGCGAACTACGTGCGAAACGTTCAGACCGCATTTGTAGACGACACCTACAAGATTCTGCCGAAGCTGTCGATCGACGCCGGACTCAGGTATGAGCTTACTCCGCCCTGGAACGATACCTTTGGAAACAACTTCACCGTGGGCCTTCCGGTGCTGCCCGAGCATTACGCAATCAGCACGACATATCCTCAGACTCAATGGCCCTACTATGTACGGCAGGGCAATTGCACCCCGGACCATGTCTACGATGGGCTGGCCATCCGTTGGACGGCAAGTACGTTAGGGAACGGTGCACCTCCGGTTTGCAGCAACGGGAAACTTCCTAATGGTCCTCTCATGAATACGCAGTACAACAACTTCGCGCCGCGGTTAGGTATTTCGTTCTCACCAAATGCGACGACAGTGATTCGTCTTGGGTATGGCATCTTTTACAGCCAGGACATCGGAAACGCGTACTTCGACATGGCCCGTAATATTGCGGGGCGCGTGACATATACAAACGCGAATGGTGTCGCGCCCTATGGCGCCTCAACGCTTACGTGGGACAATGCAACGCCCGGAGCGGGTGGAGGCGCGATCGCCAATCTTCCCGCAAGCACTGTAGCCTTTGTTTTGGCTGCGAGTCACAAGACCACCTACGCTGAGCAGTATCTGCTGAATATCCAGAAACAATTCGGGCAAAACTGGTCCTTCGAAGCTGGATATCAGGGAGCACAGAGCCGCCACCTGTATGGCTTCAGGAATATCAACATTGCGACACCGGCCGGATATGTTCCAAACGGAACGGGTACTTCGGTAAAGTTCCGGACTCCTTTCGCCAACATGGGTGGGATTCAATACGTGCATGACGAAGGCACGGGCAACTACAACGGATTTAGCGTGAAGGCAACGCGGCGCTTCAGCAGGGGTTTCAATCTGATCAGTTCGTACACGTTTGCCAAATCGCTGGATGATACGAGCGGCGTGCGCGTTCAGGGCAATGACATTTTGTTCCCACAGGACAACCGCTGTTTGCCATGCGACTACGGACCGTCCGCCTTTGATGTGAAACATCGAGTTGTTGTTTCGACGCTCTACGAACTTCCGATCGGTCCCGGCAGGCTTGTACCCGTGCATAACAGAGCCCTCGTTGCTCTGGTTGGGGGATGGCAACTGGGCGGCATCTTTACGCACCAGACGGGAGCGATCGCTACTCCTCAGGATGGTACCGATCGGTCAGGCATCCAGGGCGCGGGCGGCAATTACGACCGGCCTGACGTAACGGGGAAGAGCCCTTACCTTCATGGCGATGCAAGGACGCTCAACGACTGGGTGAATCCCGCGGCATATCAACTCGCTCCGGTGGGCTTCTTCGGGAACGCAAGCCGCGGCAGTTTCACAGGCCCGGGCTTTACAAACCTCGATGCAGCACTGCACAAGGTTCTTCAAATGCCTTACAACGAAAAGCACCAACTCTCTATTCGTTTCGAGGCATTCAATGCGTTGAACCACCCCAACTGGAATACGCCGAATATGACGATCACTTCAACTACGTTCGGCCGGATTAGCGGAACTGGAGCGATGCGGCAGTTGCAACTTGCGGCGAAGTACCAGTTCTAGAGGGGGATGTGAGCCGGAGACTGCCGCGTCCTGAATTTTCGAGACGCGGCAGCACCGACTGCGCCAGGATGCATTTCACCAAGCCTGCTAATCTCACGCTGCGAGCCGCAGCGGCAGTCTGCATGCTCGAGTTCAGCGTGGAATGAGATAGCACAACATGAGCGCGTGCGCCAAAACGAAATTGGCGCCAGGCGGCGCCAAAGGAAGGAACTAAGTTGGTGGACCTGATCGGGATCGAACCGATGACCTCTTCCATGCCATGGAACGAAGATACAGGCGTTCTGTTGACGCTAAAGGGTTTATGGGCCGGTAAAGTCGGCCAAAACGGCCTAATCGTCCCTAAATGCTACCAATTTGCTACCAAAAATCCGACCGAGCGGGGAGGGGCTGACCGTGGGGGAGCAGCCCCGTTTTAATTGACACAAATGACCCGATTTTTTGTTTGTGTGACCCTAACTCCAGCGACAAATGGCTGAGAAACGGGCGCAGGTCAGTGTCGCCGGTGCTTCGGGATAGAGAGCACGATCACGCTCGATGCTTCCGGAACCCGGTAAGGCGAGCCGAATGCTTCCTTCACGCTCGTAGACGTCAACCTTCATCTTGACTGGGTTCCCTGGAGCCGTTTATTGGTGATGTAAATCACTGCTAGGCGTACACTGTTGCTGGATTCTCGAAATGGCAAGTGTGCGCCAGAGATGAACTTTCGCAGCAAAAGCTGGTTCTTAATGTTGGTTGCAATCCTCTTCTGGACTGCAGCACCGGCTTTTGCATGCCTGTCGAATAGCAGCGCGCGCCCGCAGGAAGACTGCTGCACAGCCATGCCGCAAGACTGCGGTGTTGCAATGAGCGCCTCCTGCTGCCAGCTTGCTCCAAAGGACAATCCTTCAACGATCTTCTCGGAATATGCGCCGGAGTTCAATCAGCAACCCGGAATGCTCTGGCACTCGACGTTCCTGCCATCTCTGATCGATTCCGGAACTATCCAGAATTCGCGGCAATCGCACTGTGCTCCAGACCCATCCCCGGGCCATCTTTCTATCCTGAGAATCTAGCGCGTCTTTTCCTTCATACGTAGACCTTGAGGTTTCGTGCGTCTGCACGCGTAGATTGTGTCTGCTCGCGCGCACGCTTGATCATTCTCCGCAAATTTGCGGGAGGGAAAGATGAAGTTTTGGGTATTTACAGGCATTCTTGTGTCAATTGGGCTCTGTGCCGGCAGAGCGGGGGGCCAGGTCAGCACAAAAGATGACGCCTTAGGCTCGATTGCCGCATTGCTCAGAGATGTGCCGCGAACAGACTCGGCCACGCCACTGGAACTCGATCAGGCGGAGACGATTGCGCTCCAGAACAATCCTGAGATCGAGGTGGCGATCCAACGCGTCGCAATGGTACGGGCACATGTCCCCTCGGCTGGAGCTCTCGATGACCCCATGGCGATGTATCGCGGCTGGGGCGTACCACTGAAGAGGCCTTGGGACTACAACGCCGCGCAGAACATGTTCAGCGTGAGCCAGACATTTGTCAGCGCCAAGAAGCGAGATCTACGCACAAGTGTGGCGGAATCCGATGTGGAACAGGCCAAGGCGAATCTCGATTTCGTGCGGCTGGACGTCCGGGTACGGGTGCGGAAGGCGTTCTTCGACCTGCTGCTGAGCCAGGATGAGACTCGAATACATGGGCAGCATGTCGCGATCGCGCAAGAGGCGATCGGTGCCGCCCGCATCAAGTACACGAGCGGGAACGTGCCGCAACAGGATGTCTTGAAGGCGCAGGTGGCGCTTACCGGACTGGCAGAGCACATGATCCACTTCGATCGCGATGGGGAGATAGCTCGCGCACGCCTGAATGTCCTGCTGGGAAGAACGCCGAATGCGCCGCTAGAGGTTCGTGGAGAGCATGCAATTGTGGCGTCATTGCCTTCTGCTGATTCGCTGATGGAAATGGCGATAAATACACGCCCGGACCTGATGGCGGCCAAAGCTGCTGCAGACCGCAGTCACAAAGAGCAGCATCTGGCAAAGAAGGCTTATACGCCGGACTTCACGGTCTCTGCCGGTTATATGGTGATGCCTGCCGGGCAGGATTTCCGCAATAGCTACATGGTAGAAGGCTCGATGAATCTACCGTGGTTGAATCGCAAGAAACACGATTCCGAAATCGCGGAGGCAAAGTTGAAAGCGACGGAGCAGGATGCAGAACTCGCAGCACTGGGAAATACCGCACGCGGACAGATTGCCGAGGCGCTCGCTGAAGCGCAGTCGGCGCAGAAGCTGGCCCTCCTCTATCAGCAGCAGTTGAAAACGCAGGCGGAAGCCACTTTGCAGTCGAGCGTGATTGCCTACGAGAACAACAAGACAGGATTTCTGGATCTGCTCGACAGCCAGATGCGGGTGATCGATATCGATCTCGCATGGGCGCAGGCCGTGGGAGATTTTGACGCACGGCTCGCTGATCTTGAGATGGCGGTCGGCGCACCGGTAGACCAGATTCTGCAAGCGAATCCGGAGGCGAAGCAATGAAGACCACTTCTTACAAAATTGCACTTGGGGTGATGGCGGCATTGTGCATCGTCCTCGCCGCCGTGGTCACTTACCTGGTGGCTGAGCAGAATCATGCAGCACCCGCGATGGAGACCGCAGAAGGCGACCCGGTGCTTGCGAAAGGACCCTCTGCAGACGCGCATCGCGGCGATCAAAAAATTGCGGAAGGAGGCGCATTGGAACCGACCCTGGTCCCAGTACAGCTCTCGCCGCAGCGGATGCAGGAAATCGGCGTGACCACGGCAACCGCTGCGATGAAAACGCTAAGTAATAATCTTCAGGTGCCGGGCAACGTGGATATCAACGAAACGAAGCTCGCGTACGTGCAGACACGCTTCCCAGGCTGGATCCAGAGAGTGTTTGCAAATGCGATGTATCAGTATGTACGCAAGGGGCAGCCGCTCTTCACCGTGTATAGTCCCGACCTGGTGAGCAGTGAGCAGGAGTATCTGTTGGCGCGGAAGAATCAGGCAGCTTTCTCAGGAGGCATGCGTGGGGACTCGATGCCCGGCATGGCGCACCAGGAGAGCGCCTGGCTTGTCCAGGCGGCTGTTCAGCGGCTCGAGCAGTTTGGCGTAGCCCCTGAGGAGATTGCGAATCTCGAGAAGACGGGAAAGGAACAGAAGGAATTGACGGTGTATTCGCCGGTGAATGGATATATCACCGAGCGCAACGCGCTACCGAATGCCTACGTACAGCCGGAGACCAAGCTCTATGCCATCGCCGATTTGAGCACCGTGTGGGTGTATGCGAACGTTTTTCAAAGTGATGTAGGCCGAGTACGGCCTGGCGATCGCGCCAAACTCACCGTGGATGCGTATCCAAGGAAGACGTTTAGCGCACGTGTCGATCAGATTCTGCCGCAGGTTGATCAGGCCACGCGAACGGTTCGCATTCGCCTGGTGATGGCCAATCCGGGCGTGGCACTGAAGCCGGGAATGTACGTCAATGTGGACATAGCGGCGGAACTCGGACGGCAGTTGGTAGTTCCCGCATCGGCGATTCTGCATTCGGGACAACGCGCTGTGGCCTTCATCGATCGGGGAGAAGGAAACCTGGAACCGCGCACCGTAACGACAGGGCCGCAGATCGATGGCGAAATTGTGATCCTGAGCGGATTGAAATTGGGCGATCGTGTTGTGAGCTCGGCAAATTTCCTGATCGACTCCGAAGCGCAGCTTCAGTCGGCATCGCAGAACTTTGCACCAGGCGCGCCCCAGCCGGCAGCAAACAGCGCAAATTCCGCAGAGAATGTCTCGATCGATTTCACTTCCAATCCTTCGCCGCTCAGCACCGGCAGCAACACAGTCCGCGCCGCTGTGCGTGGGCCGGACGCAAAACCGTTGAGCGGCTCGCAGGTGACGGTCACGCTCTTCATGCCGGCCATGCCGGAAATGGGAATGGCAGCGATGCACAGCATGGCAACGCTAGTCGACCAGGGTGGCGGAAATTACGAAGGGAAACTCGACGTGCCTATGAGCGGAACATGGCAGGTGACGATCAACATCACCCGCGGTGGACAAGTGATCGCAACGAAGAAGCTGAGTGTGACCACGAGTGGGGGCAGGTAATGATTGCACGAACCATTGCATGGTGCGCACGGAATCCATTTCTCGTGTTTACGGGGGCTGTCCTACTGCTGGTCGCGGGTATTTGGTCCATGCATCGTATTCCGCTGGATGCGTTGCCCGATATCAGTGATGTGCAGGTGATTATTCATACGCCTTGGGCCGGCGAGCCACCGAACGTGATCGAAGATCAGGTCACGTATCCAATCGTCTCGGCGCTCCTGTCTGCTCCGAAGGTGAAGAATGTGCGCGCGCAGACCATGTTCGGGGATTCGTACGTGTTCGTAGTGTTTGAAGACGGAACAGATCTCTACTGGGCGCGGTCGCGGGTGACGGAGTACCTGCAGCAGATTGCCGGTAAGCTGCCGCAAGATGCGCATCCCGCGATCGGGCCGGATGCGACGGGCGCCGGATGGGTATTTGAGTATGCGCTGGTGGACCGCTCTCATACCCATAGCCTGGCCGATCTTCGCGCTCTGCAGGACTGGTATTTACGGTATCAACTGCAGACTGTTCCCGGTGTTGCTGAGGTCGCGAGCATAGGCGGCTTTGTCCGGCAGTACCAGGTGAATCTCGATCCGGCAAAGCTGTTCTCTTACGGAATTCCCGCCCAGCAGGTGACAGAGCGGGTGCGGCAGAGCACGAACGAAGTGGGCGGTGACGTGCTGGAGATGAACGGCGCCGAATACATGGTGCGCGGCCTTGGGTATTTCAAAACCCTTGCCGATTTAGAGAACGTTCCTGTGGCGACCAAGAATGGCACGCCCGTACTCGTGAAGGATTTGGGCAGGGTGTCGTTTGGGCCGGATGTTCGTCGCGGCGCCGTGGATTGGCAGGGACGCGGCGAAACCGTTGGCGGCATTGTCGTAATGCGCTACGGCTTGAATGCTTTGAAGGTGATTGACGCCGTGAAAGCCAGGTTCAAGGAAATTGCGCCTTCGCTGCCGGCAGGCGTGGAGATCGTGAATGCGTATGACCGGTCGTGGTTGATCAACGAATCCATCCATACGCTGAAGCGCGACCT
>Ga0068853_100000212_pt1 | contig 41312 bp, 28 predicted proteins | sample KBSCornC32_FD_65655 | JGI IMG/M metagenome (GOLD analysis project Ga0068853, IMG submission 65655) | Corn rhizosphere microbial communities from Kellogg Biological Station, Michigan, USA - KBS Corn C3-2 | ecosystem: Host-associated > Plants > Roots > Rhizosphere > Soil ... | reverse complement strand
TTTCACAGCGTGGTTTTCAACGCGCTTCCTCCGGTCCCTTCCAGTTTCTATATGGTTCGGATTGCCGATCCGGAAGGCAGATATCGGGAATAAGTTTTTGTTTCCCCGGAAATGGCAGGGAGATTTCCACACATGGGTGAACTGATTCAGTCGCTAATCCGTTTTTCCATGGACTTGTCGGCATTTGCCTTTCGGCAGATGGCGAACCTGGTCGGCCCGGGCCAGTCCGCGGGCGCGGCGGCGGGGCCGTCTTCTTCTTCTGTTCCGGCTTCCGGACGCAAACCCGATGCCTCTCCGAAGACGCCGTCCAGGGCTCCCGCAAGAAGCGGAAGGCTCAATACGCGGAATTTCATGGTCCTCGGCGAGGGTCTGAGCGCAGGAGTCGGAGACTTCCAGGTCAACGAATTTTTTCAGCGAAAGAGTTTTCCGGCGCAGATGGCCGAGGCAATGGGCGTTGATTTTCGTCAGGCCCTGATTCAAGAACCTGGCATCGGCAACCTGCCGGGATTTCCGCCGACCCCGGTGAGCGTTCCCGCTGAAATGCAGACAACGTTTCTTTCCGACCTGTTCGCTGCCGGCCCCCGGAACGATCTTTCAATCCCCGGTCTGTCGGTTTCCGACTGTGTTGAGCTCCGCAGCCGTCCTCCGCTGGTTTGTCAGCGCGATGCGCGACAGACTGTAGCGAACTTTGTGCTGGGCATGCCGGGGTTCGCCACCTCGGGCCATGAAGGTCTGACGCAGTTGGAGTATGCCGTGAGGAACGCTCCCACTTTCGCAATGGTTGCGCTCGGCTTTCACGAGGCGCTGAGCGCCGCCATTCAGGGCGATGCGAATCTGCTTCCGGAGGTGCAGGGCCTTCTTGCTTCATTCACGCGCATACTGAGGATGCTGAAAGACGCGGGCTGCGAAGTGATGGTCATGAATATTCCCGATCCGCTGGATACGGCCTGGTTCAACTCCGTGGAGTGCGCAGGCAAAGTGCTGAGGGCCGATCCGGAAGTTCTGCGGATGTTGTATCACCCAGGCAGCGACGACCTAATCACTCTGCCTGGGCTGGTCGAGATCGGCAACCAGATTCTCGGGAAGTCGATTGGCCCGCTTTCGCCGGAGCACGTCCTGCATGGGGGAGTCGCAACGCAAATCACGTCGTGGGTGAACCAAGTCAATCGGGAACTCTCTGGTGTGGCGGCGAAGCATGGCGCGCTGTGCCACGATCTGCACGGCTTTATTCGCAACATGAGGACCATGGGATGTTCGCTGTGTCCGCGAAGCATCACTGGCGAATTTCTGGGAGGGTTTTATTCGCTGAACGGCTTCTATCCGGGCCCCGGCGGCAACGCCATTCTTGCCAACGATGTGCTGGCCGCGCTCAACCGGTTTTACGGCGCGGAGTTCCCGATGATTGACGCATGTAGAGTCATGCGCGGCGACCCGGTGGCGATGTACGAGCCGGCCAAAGGCCCGGTATGGACGGCCGCTCACCTTTCCGCATTGCAGCAGGCGGCGATGTCGACGCCGGTCATGAATGAATCTCCGCAGCTTTCCATAGGCCAGTCGCCGCCCGGCCCGACCACCAACCTGCGGCTGCCCGACGGCCTGGAGCAGGTTCTGCCTCTTTCTTTCGATTCAAGCTACATCGGCGAAGCGATTCGCGCGGTCAACTGTCAGGACGAACAAACGGCCATTTACGGAAGTTCACCCTCGCCGCTCTTCGGCGGCCCGGTGCTCACAGACAGCCATCTTCGCGGCAATGTGCGAATCAGATTTACTCCTCCGGTGAACGACATCACCCGCTTTGAAGTGACTTTCGAAGGCGGCCTGACCGGCAATGACAGCACGCTGGCCGCGCCCAATCTCTACAGGTTTCCGTTTCAGCAAAACAGCGTTGGCAATTTTCCGGGGCAGCCGTGCTCCGGCACTTTGAACCTGGCGACGGGCGAGGTCGATCCCGGCAGCCTTAAATTTTCCTTTGCCTTTGCCAACACGGGTCTCTTCGCCCTGGCCAAAGCGAACCCCAGGTTCCCGAAGGTCCCCATTACCTTTCCGGGGACCTATGGGACGGCATTTGTCAGCTTCGAGCAGCGCTCCGACGGAAAACTCGATTTCAGCTTTTACGGCACGACCTTTCTGCCGTTGTGGCAGGCGGTCGGCCCCATGCGCCTGCCGCTGCCGTTTGCCGGCCCTACCCTGGAATTTGCCACCGTTCCCGCGAATGGCACCGCGATGCATCCGCATATTCGCCTCAGCACGCGAAGTCTGGTGGATCTGCCCGCGCCGGTATCCGCCGCCCCGGTCACCGTTCCCAGCAACACAATCCAGGAATACACGCTATTCACTCACAACAGCTGCTTTGGAGATCATTTCTCCCTGAACATCCCCGAGTTCGGTGGAGACGCCACCGGACGCTCTCAGCTGATGGGACGGCTGCGGCTTCAGTTCGGCGAGAGAAGCGCCAACTCGGTGCCGGTGACGGTGTCGCTGATGATCTCGGGCGGCGCGCTGTATCCTATGCGGCAGACCCCGATATCCCAGGCATTTCCCGGGCGCCTTTCGCCCGGACCTCACGGCTTCGACGAATATCTCCGCTTCCCGCTGCGGACCTATGCTCTCGACACGGTGCTGTTCTTTGACGATCCCTTCGATCTTTCCATCGGAGCGGTGGACGTGAACACCGGCCAGTTCATCGGGGGCCTGCTGCATCGCGGGTTCCTGGCCCAGGATGTTTTCTTCGCTCTGCTGCGCGTCGAGCCGCGCACTCCGCGCTCGTCGTTCCTGTTCGCGGGCCCGGCTTCGCTGGCCCAGGGCCGCGCGGGACAATCCGTTTTCCGTTTGCAGTCCAACACGCGCATTCCGTATCCGGAAGGTTTTCTCTTTCCCAGCCCCGACCTTGCCACGGGCTATGTGGTCGGCCCCGGTTCTTTCCTCGAACCTTATTTATGGGTGCGGGCCATCGGCGAGCCCTGCGGACACCCGTGCATTCTGGAAGGCGGCGAAGCGCAGGTCCTGGCCTCCAATGGCAACACCTTCTCTTACCGTTACGGTATTTCGAACGGCCCCGGCGGCCCGCAGTTCTTCGAGTACATCAATCACAGCCAGGACGGCGGATACCGTTTGCATACTGTGATCTGGGTAAAGTTCATGAACTCGGTCGAATCCGAATCCGAGGGAAGCCCGGATGAATACGATACGCTCACCTTCGCGGGGTTCGGAACGTGGAGCAAGGGCGGCGTGGAGAAAACCTCGGTCGTGACGGTCCAGATCTCTAACGCGCCAGGCGCAAAGTATGTCGGCATACAGGTGGAGGGCGGGGAGATCTCGGATGTGAATACGAAGCCGCCGCTGTTGAGCGACGCGACGCCGTAAACGTTCTACAACTTGCAGAAAAAGCCCGCTTGCGCCCTCAGGGCAGCACGCATTCGTTCGTGGCGCAATCATGCACCAGGGCCACGCGCTCACCTTCAGCGATCATGTCTGTAATCCGGCCCAGGCTAAAGTTGACCAAATCCAGTTGCGTACCGAGCACCATGGTGGGGAAATATCGATGAATGGTAAGAGGCCTGTAGATGGTATCGGAAAGAATTTTGTAAGCCACGCGAACAAAATCGCGGGCCTGTTCCTGTGACCAGGAGGTGTTCTCTTGATAATGATTTAGCGCCCTGAGGCCATTGTTGATCCAACGCGCGGTCTCGATATCTTCGTTGAGCTTTGAAGCCTGCATTAGATAATAAACGCGCAGCATCGTATCGACCGTATTGGGCTCGGCTTTCAGTGGAATGAATCTCGGCTGCGGGTCCAGATAGATGACATGCAACTCGGTCGCGCCCGCCTCAATGGCTGGACTCAGCGGCGTGTTCTCCACAGCGCCGCCATCCACAAAGAGACTATCGTCGATGGCGACCGGCGGAAAAAATCCGGGAATGGCGGTGGACGCCATGATAATTCGGGCGCCCCGGTCATGCTCGAAATCGGAGTTGCTGAAGGTCAGCGCCTGGCCCGTGACCCAGTTGGTCGCAACTACCTGCAGGACCCTGGGACTTCGGCGGATTCGGTTTTCGTCGATGACCTGATTCAGCAGGTCGTGAAACGGTGACTCGTCGATGAACGAGCTGGTGTTGATCAGCCCCAGAAAACGGTTGGACAACTCCGCCGACGAGGCAAGAAAGTTCGCGGTGCGCCCCAGCAAGTAACTGCCAATGGCCAGACCATCGCCCGCTATGCGGGAGGCGGCTGCGGCGGGCTGAGTGAAGCACGCGGGATTAACATAATCCCCGGGATTGCCGCGCAGCCGGAAGATTCCGTTGCCGCATTTTCCGGGACGATCGGCCATCAGGTTGAGCCATACTCTTTCGAGATTCAGGACGCGGTCCAATGCGGTTTCATCTGGCTGGTCTACCATAACCGCAGCATTGAACGCTCCCACTGAGGTACCGGTGAAGATGTCGGCTTGCAGCGGGTTATATCCTGTGGCGGGACTAGCGCCGGCACATAGCACTTTCATGACGCCAATGCCAAAAGCGCCGTAAGCTCCGCCGCCTGACAGGACCAGCGCTGATTTCGTGCCGTTCATCCGTTGATACCGGAAACCACCCAGGGCGGCAGGCTTGCGGGATTAAGCCAGTCGAATTGCCGCCAGGTGCTGAGGGTGCCTAGAATGGTTTGGTAGTGCTGCTGGAAATGGATCAGCAGAGCGGCTTTTTCGAGCGTCTCGTTAGAAATGCACAGACTTCGCGCGGCATCTCCACCGCTGATTAGGTTTGCGAGGTTGATGTAGGAGCTTACCGGATCGATGTAGGTGCGCAGCTGCGCCTGATCGAGTATTCCCCTGACAGGAGCAAACATGCGTGAAGCCAGCCCGAAGGAAAAGGCGTCCGCCATTTTAAAGCTCCAGCTCACCGGATCAATGGCGATGTTGGAGACCTGGCGTAACCGGTTGGCGATGAAGACCATTCTCACGCTGATATAGCCCGTTTCGTATATGCGGAAGTTGATCAGCTGAATCGCCGCGTCGAACTCTCCCGGCCCAAATCCAAAAGCGCTCTGGATTGGATTTTTGATAAACGAATAGCCAATGCCATAGTCGCCGATAGGCCGGTATTTTCCCGTGCCATGTTCACCGATCGCCGACGCGGCACGGACGGGCACGGACGACCCTTCAGAATAGTCCTTGTGGTTGATGAACTCTTCCTGCACTACGAGATAACTTTCTTCGTTTTCGCTGAAAACCAGTTCAGGACCATGCGGCCCGAAGGGACGGAACTTAAAGACAAAATCGAAGATGCGGACTTTCAGGACGATCCAATCGTAAACCTGGCCGAGGAGACGCTGGTCCACAATGGCATTGCGCTCGTAGCTGGGGAAGGCCTGCACCGCGCCGGAGCTGGCCGACTTATTGAAAAGCTGGGAGAAGCCAAACCCCGACCGTTCGGTAGCTGGCGCAGGACACCAGCTCAGGCGCGCGAATGCAGGCGGTGGGACGGGGCTGGAAGCATCCGAATATGCCTCTGGTTGCGGGAAGGAGGTGATTCTCAGCAGATACTTCATGACAAACTCGCGCATCTGGGCCAGCGTCAGTTTCGAATGCTCGTGACCGGCTGGAGCGCGTACCTGGTCGTAAAACATCTCCTGAACATCGCCGAGCACGGGCAACATTTTGCCCTGGACCTCTACCTCGTCAAAAAATCCGAAACTCCGGGTCGGCCGGTTGAAGCTGCGCTCTATGGGGAAGGTATTTTGCGGTCCACCTTTTTTCTCGATTTCATCCCACCACCGCCGGAGCGCCAGCCCCCGCGTGAGATATTCCTGGACTTCAGGCAGTACTAGATTGTCGGCGGGCGTATGCGCCGCCGCTTCGGTGGCCGCCGTCTCTCCATTCGGCCTGATCTGCGGGCTGGTGGCAGCGCCGGGATTGTCAGCAACATTCATCAATTCTTGTTCTTCCTGTTTTGCACAAATCTACGCAACCGCAGTAGCTTCAATTTCAATCATGAGTTCGGGGCGAAACAGGCCAGTCACACCCAAGGCCATGGCCGCCGGCTTGCAACCTGCCGCCGCGAGGCGCGGTGCATACGCCGATGCAGCCTGAAGAAACGCCGTCATGTCCGTGGCGTAATAGTGCAGCCTCACGACATTGGAGAGCGTAAGCCCGGCACTCTTCAGGACAGTCTCCAAGTTGTCGAGCGCCTGGTTGATCTGCTTTGCCATGTCGTGCGGATAGAGCGGGTTTCCATTGGCGTCTACAGAAGTCTGCCCGGCACAATAGAGCACTCGCCTCCCGCGGCGCACGTCCATCCCCTGTGAGAAACCGAGAGGATCCTGCCAAGTCCAGGGATCGATCACTCTGACTTCGCCCGTGCAATTCTCCCGATGTCGCGCCGGGCCGCCTTCAATGCGCGCCGTGAATTCCGCGAGGTCGTGATACCGAAACACCTCGCCCAAGACATGATGCTTCTCCAGCACCGGATAGTACCGGTCCAGCCCAAGTTCGCAGGGTGTTGATACCAGCCGGTCCCATAACGCAGTTACTCGCTGATCGAGCGGTCGGTGCGCGCATAAGGATCCAATGAAGGGCGCGTCAGGAGTTGTGTTCTGGCGCATGATGATTGAAGATGCAACTCCGTTGGCGAATCCATCCTGTAGCGGCGAATTCGCGATGTTGTCGCACAGCATGGCCTCGATGATTTCCGGCTGCCGCATGTTCACCAGAATTACTCCCCACGCCAAGCCCGCCATGGCGTGCTGCTGCTCTGCGGCATTCCGGATTTCACTGTCAATGCCGGCCCAGACCGTGCTCAGCACCGGCAGGAAATATCGGCGCGAGAAATACAGAGATCGGCCGACCCCATGCCAGTAATAGCCAATGAGCTCAGGAGCGCATTCATTCAATGCCCGGTGCACCGGATCCACCATCTCGGGATACAGTTCGCGTGTGGTCAGACCCAGGGACTCTATAACGGGGCCAAGATAACCCTGCCGGGCATTGTCTCGGGCGAGCGTTACAAACGTTTCAATGACAGCGGAAAACCGTGAAGCCGAAGAATGGGGCACCAGCGGTGGAGTCTCGCTTCCCAGCAGAGAGTCGGCGAGAAAAAGCCCGAGGCCTGCGTGCAGCATCAGCAAGCTGCTCTCCGGAACAACGGCATTTTCTTCCCACAGCAGGCGCTTTTGCGGACCGTGAAGACGCCAGACAGAAGCGGCATAGTCGTGTCCAAGGCCTTCAAGGGCCCACAACGCCTGAAAGGGTGGAAGGCTATAAGCTTTCTCCACGAGGCGCGGCAGATCGATGGCCCCGTCCTGAGTAATCCCCAGCACGGAAGCGAGATTTCTCACCAGAAGGAAGACCTCAATTTTGTTTTGCAACTCATGCCACGCCAGATGCGAGGCCTGTGGGGAAGTGAACAGCTTTGAAATCCTGCCCGCCTGCCGGACAATCATCGAAGTCATCCGCAAAACGTTGTCAGGCGCCCACGTTCGGGGATCGAGAAGATCAAATGCGTTGGATATGGCGGCCCGCTGGATGCCGTCACCCACAAAGAAGATATTTTGAGTAGTGCTTCCCAGTTGGTTGAAGGCTTCTCGGGTAAGTATATCGAGAGTGTTGATCAGCCGGCGGTCGAAAAGGCCGTATGTTTGGGGAACACTCGGATTGTTCTGTCCTGTGGATCTGTCATCGTCAGGCAAAACCATAAGTGCTTTCACATGGTGCGATCAAACTCAAAACCGGTTCTTTAAGTTCAGGCCTTGCAACCCGGTGCTTCAATACAACTCGTCCAAACACGACCGCGCACGGCCAGATTGCGAAGGAGCACCTTCTGTCGCAAAGCACTGTTTAAGACCGTCCTCGGTTATTCAGTATTTGGTTACGACTGCTGTCCAGGCTGTCCACTCTGCCCGCATGGCCCGCAGTTTTGCTTTCCGCGCATCATGTTTATCAGGTTCATGGGATTCATCATGCTCATTATGGCCCCAACAGCGGCCATGGGGCCGTTCGCGGGGACTCCCGCACCGCCATCGGCGGGCATTCCGGGCATAGACGCTCCGGCTCCCGACGAGTTCATGGAGGCGCTGGGCTTGAGGACGGTAAAGGCCAGATCCACCACTCGGCCTTGTATTTGCTCACCGGAGCGGTAAATGTCCTTCATGGAATCATCGAGTCGCTCAGCGGCGGCTTGGGCTAGGGGGCCAAAGACGTTGGTGGATTGCTGGTTCGGCTGCACGATGTTGATCGCCTGCTTGAGGCCCAGCAGCGACAGGGCCCAGGACAAACTCAGCGCCGATTTAGTCATATCTTGCAACATCAAAGTTCCTCCCGCGAACGGATTTTCGTCCAACGGCTAGGCGGTTCCACGGGCAAACGGGCCTTTCCGTACTTATCTTGATATCGTAGACACACGGGGAATTCAGATTTGCGTTAGGGGCCGACGGGGAGTATTTTCGTCCAAGAAAGCGGGATTTTGAGCGTTCAGGTACATTTTCTGACGATCCAAGGACCAATATCTTTAAAAGTTTTCTCCTGAGACTCCATAATAACCGCTTTTACTTCTCGAGTCCCCGCAATGCAAGTAGTCCCGCCAACATGAGTGCCAGCGGCAGCATTTTTCCCGGCCATCCGGGTATTGCCGGTAGTTGCGAGATTACGACGGCCAGCACCAGGAGATAGATGAGAGTTTCTGATGAACTTCTCCGGCGCGATGGGGAAGGTCTTTGCTGCAGATCAGGTCCCGCGCCAGACGTGCGGGTGAGGGCCTCGTCCAACGCTCGGGGCATGTGCACCATGGCGGCGGCGAACTTGTCGGTGTTCTGATACCAGTAGCGCCAGTCCATGATTTCCCGCAGATGATCGAAAGCGCTGGTGGCGCGAAGCTCCTTCAGACCCTCACGCAGCGGGTCGCCTTCGGGGCAGACCTGTCTTGCCACCCGCGCAATGGAAAACAATCCGCGATAAAAACAAATCAGCCCGGCTTTGGGAACACATCGATGCTCACGGGCCGTTTTACTGTGCTGAAAAGCGATCTGGGCGATGGCGTTGCTGTTGGTTCCCAGGATGGGCTCAAGCAGGCCAAAGTAGGCGGCCTGTCGGAAATTGCTGCGCATGCTGTCGGTATCGACTCTTCCGCCGGCCTGCGCGGGTGTCATCTCCCGCAGCAGATAAAGGATTGCTTTGTCGGGATCTTCCGCCAGAAGCGCATCGAGATAGTTTGACAAGTTTTCCCTGGTGTTGCCCGGAAGGCTGGCCAGATCGCAGTTGTGGAATGTAATCCGGTCGCCGGCGGACACACAAATGTTCCGGGCCTGAGCATCCACCGGAAAACAATGCCCGCGAAGCGCCTGTTGCAGCCATACATGACAAATGCGGATGGCCAGCGCATCCATGCCGTGCCGCCCACGAGCAATGATTTCATTGAGGGTTTGGGCTGATCCTTCATCTTCTACTTCAAACGTCAGCAAATTCCGCGTGCACAACTCGGGATAGCTCCGGTGCGACTGCAGCGGTTCGAAGGGTGCGGCGTCGCGGGCCATTAATTCCAGCCCTTCGCGGGCATAGATGAAGTCTGTTTTGCGACGCAGGGATGATTCGAAATCGGCGAAGACATCGGGCGTCAGCAGATCGTCCCACGTCTCTTCCGGGGTTTTGTCTTCAAGACAGAAGGTGTTTAGAAAAGCTCCGCCCGATTCATGCAACGCTGAGAAACGCGGGCGTAGCAGGTTCACCGCCACCCGTGTCCCGGTCAGAAGCCGTGCGCGGTGACGCTGCGCGATGAGCAAGGATTGCTCAGGAGTGTAATCGAATTCAGCAAAGGTCCGCTCCAGTTGATTGCCAAGCTCCCGTTCCAGCAGTTGTCGCACCTCTTCGGGTGAAAGGGGCGGGGCAAGATCGGGAGTCAGGGCCAGTTCACGGCAGTATTCAGCAGGCAGCAGATCGACGCGGGAAGAAAGGTAAATGGCAAAGCAGGAATGTTCCGGCCCTGATTCCTGCAGACACAGCCGAAGATTTAGCGCCCGCTCTTCCAGGGAAGGCGGACGTTCGGACGGAGAAGGCTGGCCGCCGAGGCGGTTTCTATGTCTCTGTCTCCCTGTTCCGTGTTGTGACCATCCCATCATCTGTTTCCGGAGCTTCCCATTGCACCCGTTTGCGTCGGCGCCTTAGACCGCCGTATGAATTGCCTGATCAGATTTACCGCCAGCACCAGCAACAAAGGAACCATCACCCGCGCAGAGGTGAGTTGAGCGGGCTTCCACAGCAGGAGGGTACACACTGCGATCCATCCAAGCTGCAGAAGCATGTATCTTTTGGTTTTCAGCTCGGAGTCTTCGTCAAACAGTACCGGCGGCGGCGCGGATTCGGTTCCCGTCTGGCGCAGCAGAGAAAAGGCGCGCAAAGCTCCGTCGCGCAGCAGATGGGTGTAACCTTCAAACCAGCCGGTGACCGCTTCCGCCGAGATAAGGTTGCGCATGGATTCCCACTTGATGTGCCGCTCGCAGGCCAATTCAAGGTGGCGGCCAATATCCATGCCTGGCGTAAAGGTCTTGACAAGGCCGTCGAGGGCCACTGCCGAGCGTATGTACTTGATCACATCGCGCTGCGGCCAGATGCCGTATTTGCGTGAGAGCATCAGAAGATCAAGCATGATCGAGGTGATGCTTTTGCACAGACGGCTCTCTGCGCTTTCTTCTCCGTACCAGGCCGCTGAGGCATCTTTGAGTCCATGGCGAAAGCCGCGCAGATCTGCGTCTTTATCGAGAGTCGTAATTTTGAAAAACGATTCGCACATTCCTTCGAGGTCGGCGCGTGCGTACGCCAGGGTCATGGCGATCAGGTGTCGTCGCGAATAACGGCTCAGCACCCCGGAGATGCCAAAGTCGATGTATCCCACGACGTTTCCCGGTAGGACTATCAGGTTTCCCGGGTGGAGATCGGCATGGAACATGCCGTGCCGGAAGGCGTCACCCAGAAAATTGTCGATGAGCCGGGAGGCGAACAGACGCGGTTCAAAATCGGGGCTGACCTCAGGAGTTCCTGTCTCCCTTTGGCGCAGATATTCGGAAACGGTCAGGCCTTCCAGGAATTCAATGGTGAGAATACGGGCGGTTGTGTAGCTCCAGAAAACCGCGGGGACTTTTTCATGCTCGTTGTCGCGGGCATTACGGCCGAGTTCGTCCATGTAGTGCGCTTCGCGCCGGAAATCGAGTTCCTCCTGGGTCCAGGCGATGAATTCCTCGGTGGGAGCGATGATCCAGTAGAGGAACCGCAGACGCAGCAGTTTGACGGTGCGGACCACGAACTTCAGCGCGACGATATCCACCTGAAAATCGCTGACAATGGTCGGGCGTATGACCTTGACCGCAAGTTTTGTGCCCCGCAGCATAGCCACGTGCACCTGGCCGATGGAGCCGGTTGCCAAGGGCTCCAGTTCAAAGGAATCGAAAATCTCCTGCGGCTTGCGTTTCAGGTCTTCGACAAAAGTCCTTTCTACTTCGGAGTAAGCGAAGGGTTCCACCTGGTCGAACAGGCTGAACAGGGCCGCGCAGTATTCGAGCGGTAACAGGTCGGTTTGCATGGCCAGCATCTGGCCGAATTTGATGAAGGTACCGCCGATTTCCTCGATCATCAGTCGGAAGCGTTTCGGACCGGGCAGATTTTTTCCCGGCAGTCTGCGGGCCACGGCCGGCCACCGGGCCAGCCTGAGGTGCAGCACATGCAAAAAGACGTGCCGGACGAAGATGGCGAAGATGTTCTTAAGGCGCGATAGGCTTCGTTTAACCTTCATCGGTACTCCGCTCAAAAATCGATCCGTAGAAAATGGACCGCCGCCGCGCCACCATCGTGTCCACAGCCTGCTGCATGCGCGTGCGAACTTCACGGCTTACAGCCTTCACCACGGCCCGGTCTTCAGCCGCTTCCGGAGGATACTGGTCCACACGGACGGGCGGTAAAAACCACGAATGCCATTTGGACGGCAGCGGCACAGGCAGCAGCGGGAAGGTGGGGGTAATCGGAATGCACGGCCATTCCATATAGCGGGTCCAGCGCCGCGATTTGATCTTGGCCAGGACGGGGAAGATTTCGGCGCTGCCCAGGGTGACAAACGGAACGATGGGCGCGCGATAGCGGATCGCTAGTTTGACGAACGCGTCACGCCCAAAGGCCTGGAGCTTATGCGCGTCGCGATAGTAGGTGAACGCTCCGTGAATTCCTTCGGGAAAGATTCCGAGCAGCCCGTCGCGTTCAAGAATGCTTTCGGCGCTCTCCTGGCAGGCGGCCACGCCTCCCAGTTTTGTCATGAAGTTCGCCAGGAACGGAAACTTCAAAAGACCGGGGTGTGTCAGGAAGCGCGGGTAGCGTCCGGTCTTCTTAACAATGGTGTGCAGCGCCATTACGCCGTCCCACGGCATGAAGCCGCGGTGCATGCCCGCTAGAATTGCCCGTCCCTGGCGCGGAATATGCTCCAGCCCTTTGTCTTCGATGCGCCAGTAATATTCCGAGAGAAACTTAAACAAGGACTTTCCGTAAAACCGGATATAGTCCTCGTCCATTCCGAATTCATCGAACTTTTGCGCTGGTATGGCGGAGTCGCTCTTCCCGGTTTGAAATTCCCGCACTGTTTCTACGCTTGATTTAGCGGGAACAAATCCCAGCTCTCTTCGGATCTTTGCGCCGGAGATTGTCCATGAATAGCGAAGGAATTCCAACACTTCCTGCGACTGTACAATCCGCCGCAATGTTCGCGGAACGGGAAGACGCATCCCTCCATTAAGGCGAATGGCCTGATGCAGAGGAACGACGCCGTCGGGAGCGACGTTGAAGATGCCCGCTCGGCCTGCCTGGATCACGCGTACCAATGCTGCTGCCAAGTCGGAGAGACTGAGGAATTGCAGTACCGGATCGTGTCCCGGCAGGGAGGGCGTGATTCGACGCGACAGCATGCGCCCGAAGAAAGCCGGCCAACCCGGGACGACTGCTGGCCGCAGGATAGTAAGAGTCGCGCCCGGCCTGAGATTTTCGCGGGCCGCTGTTTCCAGTGAACTCCATGCGCTGGAAACCGGGCTGCTGTTACGAGGCGATAGATAGTCTTCGGTGGCCAGACCATGCCGTCCTGGTCCGGTTCCGTAAATGAGAGCGCTGGAGAGCAATACAAGATGGCCGCTTTGGTGAATCGCCGAGCTTGCCGACATGCGCTTCGCTTCCTCCACGTCGGGAGCCATGCCTTCTAAGGCCGTCAGGGATGGCACGTAGATGCAGCTTGCTCCCGAGATCTGCCCGGATCTGGAAAAAGAGATCGCCATGTCACCGGAGATGCATTGCCAGTCCGGTTGAAGACGACGAAGTTCGTTCAGCAGGGTGTGGGCGAACCAATTATTCTTCGCAGCCAGAACGGTGAGGTGCGGAAAAGTCCCTTCACCCGGCATTTCAGCCTTTGGAATGAACTGGCGAATCGTTGCGCTCATAAGGCAATGCTCCTACTGTGTTGTGTGCTTCCATTTTGCCGGCCATCTGAATCGTTCGGTCGTTTGCGTTTCCGGTGATCAGCTTTGCGACTTGCATTGCTGAGACCATGACCGGCGTGATTCCGCCGCCCGGCTGGGTCCAATGGCCGACGAAATAAAGATTTTTAAAATGTCCCGAGACGCCGGGGCGTGCGCTTCCCAGTTGATCAGGTGACATCTGCCAACCGAGCATGGCTCCATGATGGTTCAGGGTGTAGCGATGAGAGGTCTGGGCCGAGGCACTCATCTGGATAGTAATGTGACTGGTGAAGCCGGGAAGACGGTGCTCCAGATAACGCACAATGTCATCTTCTACAACTTTCTTGTGAGCGGCCCAATCCCCGATCGCCCCATAGTCGATATCGGTCAGCTTCTGAATAATGGCGATCTGTCCGCCCGGGGGCGCAAGGCCCGGGTCATATGCAGTTGGCAGGAAGACTTTGAAGGAATCGGTCGCGACGTCATCCATGTTCCACGAACTCCAATGGTGTCCGGCGATCTTGCCGAGCTCTCCCAGTGCGATGTCCTTCAGTCCGAAGTGAATAAGAAAGCAGGGAATCGTCGGGCGCAGGCGGCTGATACCGGCGAGGTAGTCTGGATCCAGGAGTTCGGGGCCGATCAGCCGTTCCAGAGTCAGAAGCATGTCGGCGTTAGAAACGACGGCCCCCGCGGCAATTTGCAGGCGGGTCCGGTGTCGCAACGTTCCGGTCTCCACCTCCACGCCCCAAGCAGTGTGATTGCGGACCAGGATTCGGCGCACCAAGGAACTCATGAGGATGTGGCCGCCGGCTTCTTCGAATCTTTGCGCCAGTTCGTCCACGAAGGACTGCGATCCGCCGCGTGGATAATAGTTGCCGAGAAAGTACGAATAGCGAAGCATCGAATCGAAGACAAACGACGTTCGCGAGGGCAGCGAGCCCCAATGCCCGATGTCGCCCGCCAGCAGCAGCTTCAGTCGTTCGCTGCGAAAATGTTGGTTCAGTGCTTCAAGAATCGTCAGGTCCTGATAAGGCGCAAGCCGGTCGGTGGGGATGTTGTGGAAATACTGCATCAGTCCCATCAGATAGGTCTTGCGCACTAAGGCAAAAAACCTATCGATATTTTCCGCTTCTTCGCGGAATTCAGTTTTGAGCTTATTGAGATAGCTGTCGAGGTCTGCCGGAACGGGGAACCGTGTGCCGTCAGGAAGGTGGAAGCAATCCACGGGATCCATCTTGATCCACTCGGTGGTAATGCCCAGTTCCTGCAAAAGCGCGCCAGTAATAGTGGAGGGATTGCCCAGTAGAGGATAGAAATGAGTGGCGGCGTCGAAAGTGTAGCCCTTGCGGCGGAAGGTGCTGCAATAGCCCCCCGCCATGAAGTGTTGCTCGATTAGCAGAACGCTCATACCGGCCCGCGCGAGCAGGTTCGCGCAGATGAGCCCCCCGACTCCGGCGCCGATAATTACCGCATCATAAGACTTATTCGGTTCTGCTCGAAGACCATGGAAACGTCTGGCCAACTTCCATCGCTCCTGGCTCGTAGGGTGGCCCGAAGGGGCGGGCGGAAAGCTTCTACAAGCTAATTTAAAGTAGACAAGATGAATGCGGCGGTTTGCGGAGTGCAGGCAGCGTCGGCCCTCTCAGTTACTGGGGCCGTTCGGGTCGCGTGCGAACTCCTGGCTGCGTTCGTATTCCGTTACCAGCGTCCTGCACCGGGGGCACTCGGCAAGATGAGCAATCACTTCCTCATTTCGCTGCAGAGAGAGTCGATGCGCCAGAAAGGCGGCGATGTCATCCTCGGGAATGTGCTGGGCCGGCTTGTCGTCAGGGGGCTTTGTCATTACTTTGCCTCACCTTCCCAAAAATGGGGACAGCTCAGCTAATGAGACCGGCGAACCGCCCGTTCTTGCAGCACACAATCGAATTATTTTCCCGTAAGGTCAGGACCGATCGTTTTATGCCTCCTTCACGATGCGATTTGGCGAAACCGGTGGTTTTAGGGTGGAGGACTGTCTGCGGATCGGCATGGCTCGTGCCTGCAGCATCAAGCCGCCGTTTTCGCTGGCCTTCACATACTCCAAAATGGAAAGCTGATGGCGCGGGTTCTCAACGATGTCTTCAAGGCACTCCTTGATGGCGGAATGGCTGAGTCGATGTTTGCTCGAAAGGACGGCAATCACATCGTCTCGCAATTTCGCTTGCAGACGTTCGAGTTGCCGGGTTACGTTTGACTGGTGGATGCCCAGCAGTTGGGCTATCTGCCCCAGTTGCAGTCCGTCCTGATAACGCCACAGCAGCATGAGCCGCTCACGGGGCATCAGTTCCCGGCACGCGGATGAAAGCGCGTCTTCCATAGCGGTCCCGTAGCGTTCGGCCAGCACGGTCAGTTCAATGTTGGCCAGGGCAGGGCCGTCGGGCAGATCCTGCTGCAAGTCGGTACTCTTGGCGCAGGCACTGCAGCGCCGGGCGTTGATGGAGCGGTTGCAGATGACCACACGTAGCCATGTGCCGAGAGAGCTTCTTCCGTCATAGGAAGCGATGCGGCCATGTCCTGAACGGTCCGGCAGGAACAGGTCGGCGAGGATATTGTCCGCCAAATCCTGGGCCACAAAGCTCGAACGATAAAAGAAACGGACCAGATCATAGATGAGCGCCTTGTATGTGGTTTCAAGGACCTTCCATGCAGCAGCGGCTCGTTCAGGCGGTTCCGTGGAATCTTTCGCCGTTCTGCTCGGGCTGGATTGGGCGCAGGCAGTTGCCAGGTAGAGGTCTCGGCCGTGGAGCGCCTTCACAAATCGGATGCCATGTTCCGGGGATGGAGATTTGCCGAGATGCTTATGAACGATTGAAATGATCCGATCTGAGTAAGTGACCAGTTCAAGACCCAGATCTCCAAAATGGGCCCGCCCCTCCGAGTAGGCGCCGGAGATGATCGTTTCCAACTCTCTTTGCATCTGCATAAGGAACCTCCCGAGGCGTGGCCTCATTCCTGCTCTCTGTCGGTGCAACCTCTTCGTTATTGGCCCTAAATGTCAGGCCGATTTCTTCCGTACTGTTCATGGGCTGCGACGAATTCACCGCCGACGATGGCCGCCCCGATGGAAATTTCTCCAGCCAGCAAAGTGGCGGCTGCTATTTCCGCCAGTTTGAGGGCGCCGCCTTTTCCAGCCACGCCCAGTAGTTGCAAGCATTCCCGCGCCGTTCCAAGACCGGTGCCGCCGCCTACAGTGGCAACGGCAAGGGACGGAAGCGTTACGCTTACGTACGCTTCATTGTTTTTTGTAAGCTCAAAATTCGTGATGCCCACGGCCGAGTTCACGATATTGGCCACATCCTGTCCGCAGGCGATGAACAAGGCGGCAAGCCCGTTGGCATAGTGGCCGTTGCAGCCCATCGTGCCGGCGTGAACGTGTCCGAGAATGGTGTGGTGCCACATTTCCACTAGCTCAGCGGGGCTCACGTGGAGATAGTTTCTGAGTAGCGAAGCGGAAAGCAGAGCTCCAGCGACTGCCTTTCTTCCTTTTCCGCCTGTAAAAAGAGAACTGCTACTCTTCTTTTCCGAACACGCGCCGCTGAATATCTGGAAGCCGAGAGACCGATAGTGGCGGACGATCCACTGGCATGCGTGGTCGGTCGCTTTTACGATCATGTTCATTCCTTGCGCGTCGGCGGTGTTGTAGCAGAAGTGGACAATGACCTCGCGACCCACCGGTTGGCACTCGAGTCGCAGCAGCTTGCCGTGTTTGGTCGTCGATTCCGCCTCTTCACGGATGGCGTCGAAGCTTTCATTTAACCTGCCGGCAAACTCGCAAGCCGCAGCCACATCGGAAAACAAAAACACGGGCGAGACGCGATTCTCATCTCGTACTATCCGCACGGTTGCGCCACCCGCCCGCGTCAACGTTGTCATGCCACGTTCGAGGGAGCGCACCAACGCCCCTTCGGTTGTCGCCAGCGGTACGTAGAACACGCCCCGCGCATGATTGCCATGGATTAACAGTGGTCCTGCGAGCCCCAGTGGAACCTGGACGGTCCCCACTGGGTTCTCGATATTGCCTCGCATTTCCTCGCCGGAAATGGAATAAGAACCAACGTGCGAGAGAACGGCCCCCGTTTTGTGCTCGATCCACTGCCGCCTAGCGGCAATGGATTCGGCATCGTACCCCTGCTTCTCAAAGCGGGGCACCAGCGACGCGCGTTCTGAAGAATGCGAATGCTGCGCCGGCAGTTCATGGGTTACAGCCATTTTCTTCCTTCCTTAGGCAAGCGCTGGTGGCGCGGAAATCAGCAGTGAGCATGCAACTCCATCCAAGCTGATGGAATTGATCAAACCGGAATTGCCATGAATCGGGCTCTGCTTGCGGCAGAAGTTGAGTTCGGGCAGTGCGGGATCTTTCTGTTCGAGTCCCCGGATCCCCGGCAAGGTGCCGTTTCGGAGGGTTTCCACTAGATCGATCGCCTGCAGGGCGCCGGATGCGCCCAAGGTTTCGCCGATCATGGATTTGATGGCTGTGACTGGAACTTCCGGTCCGCCGCCATTCAACAAAGACTTGATCGCCAGGGCCTCGTCTGAGTCCGCACGCACGCTGCCGTTCGCAGAAGCGCTGATACAGCTGACATCACGGGGAGACATGCTGGCGTCCTTCAACGCCTCCGTCATGGCACGGGCAATGGAGCGCACCGCATGTTCCTGGCCCTCGCCTGGGGAATAGGTGCTGCCATGGCCTCGCATTTCCCCCAGAATGCGCGCTCCCCGGGCTTCCGCTGAAGTCCATTCCTCCAACATGAGCAGGCCCGCGGCCTCGCCCACCGCAAACCCGGTTCGGCCCGCCTGAAAGGGAACAGGGAACGGTTCCGGAACGTCGCAGGCATGCAGCATGCCAGCGCGCTCAAATCCGTAAAACGACTCGAAACAGAATTCGTCGACGCCACCAGCCAGGACTGCCGTTTGTATGCTGTAACGAATCAAGTCGGATGCATAACCGAGCGCCGCGAGGCCTGAAGCCGAACCGCTGGCGATGGTGGAATTGATTCCGCGCAGATTGTGCCAGATGGCGGTCTGTCCGGCTGCCGCATTAATCACGGTGTTGGCGAAATCCATGGGACTGGCGCAGGCGGGCCCCTGCTCCAGGGAGCGGCGGTCAAATTGCGCGATGGTGTGGACACTACCGAACATGGTGCCCAGCACCAGACCCGCAGGATGTTGAGCGAGTCTTTCCGGGGGCCATCGGCTGTCTTCGAGCGCGAGTTTTGCGGCCGCCACTACTAGCTGCCCGGTGCGATCCAGCGGCCTGAGATTTCGGCCTTTAAGGTAGGTTTCGGCCTGGAATGCAATGATTCTGCCGCTGCCGCGCCCCCGAAAGCCATCCAATTTGGGTTCGTGAAACTCATAGGCGCTCGCCTGGCCGTTACAGAGAGCCGAATGCAGGCTTGCGGGAGAATCTCCCAGAGAGGAGATGACACCCATACCTGTAATTGCGACTCTCTTTCTCATCGAACTCTTGCACTTTCTTCAAGCTGCGCATTCCGCAAAGATTACGGAGGAGTTGTTTCCGCCGAAAGCATATGCGTTATTCATTGCGATTCTGACGTTATGTTTTCGTGCCACATTGGGCACGTAATCCAGGTCGCATTCCGGATCTTGATCTTTCCAATTGGCCGTGGGGGGAATGCGCCCTTCAGTGATGGTCAGCGCACAGACTGCCGCCTCAATGGCCGAGGCCGCACCCATCGTGTGCCCCAGCATGGACTTGATGGAACTAATGGGAACTTTATAGGCATGCTGGCCAAAGGTTTTCTTGACTGCAATGGTTTCTAGGCGATCATTGGTAGAAGTGCCGGTTCCGTGCGCGCTGATGTAATCCACGTCTTCCGGAGCGAATCCGCTCTGTTCCAGCGCCATCCTGATCGCTCGCGCCGCGCCCTCGCCTTGAGGATGCGCCGCGGTCATATGGTGCGCGTCGCACGAAAGCCCGTAACCGGCCACCTCGCAGTAAATGCGTGCGCCCCGCGCAACGGCGTGTTCCTTCAATTCGAGCAGCAGCATGGCCGCGCCTTCTCCTGGAACCATGCCCTTGCGGTTGCGATCGAAGGGCTGGCACACTTCAGGAGCGATAGCGCCCAGGCGGGCAAAGCCCGTGTATGTGATTCGTGAGAATGAATCCGCCCCGCCCGCTAGCATGATATCGGCCTTTCCTGCGCGCAACAGATCGCTGGCGTGGGCAATGGCATAATTTCCTGCCGCGCAGGCCGTGGGAATCATCATGGTTTCACCGGAAAGCCCAAGTTCCATTGCCGTATGGCCGGGCACCACATGGCACGGATAGCGGGTAATGAACTCGCGGCCCACCATCTTCAGTTCGTCGAGAACGTAACGATCATCGAAGCGCTCGATGTAGTGCGGCTCGCCGGAGGTGGTGCCCGCACAAACTCCCGCGCGATCCGGATCGATTTCCGCCAAATCCAGAGACCCGTCGGTGAGCGCCAGCCGGGCTGCGGCGATTGCCAGCTGCGAAGAGCGGCCAATCGAATGCGGATCCAGCTTCTGGACGTACTCTTCGGGTTTGAACCCGTGGATTTCAGCTCCCAGATGAACGCCAAACTGACTCGTATCGAAGCTTTGAACCGGTCCGAAACCGCAAGTGCCCGCCATGAGCGCATTCCAGAATTCCCGGCGTCCGGCGCCAATGCTTGTCACCATCCCGATACCGGTAACCACAACCCCGGGCCGTATGCTCATGCCACTTCCACGCAGATCCGTCTGGTCACCAACTCCACCGTAGCGTCAACAGTGCGGGTCAACGCGAGTTCTTCGTCGGTAGCGTGAAATTTGAACTGCTCCTCAACGCTTACCGCAATTTCAAGGACTGAGAGTGAATCCAGCCCCAGGTCACTTTCATAAGCGGCAGAGTCGGAGATCGTGGCCGCCTCAATACCGGTAACCTTCTGAATACATTCCTTTACCCTCGCCCTGATGGCTTCAATTTCCATGGTTGTGACTCCCAAACTTGATCTGACACCCATATCTAACTGCACTCGCGGAAGGGGCAGTTGATGGCCCGAAGCCCGGAATCATCGGCATCCTTGATTTTATTTACATTTGCAAAGACAAGAATGTCACGGAGATTTGCGAAGGGCCTGGAAAAAATTTGTTCTTTAGAGGTTTTGGAAAAGTCATCTGCTTTTGCCCGAGTAACGCAAAATTCGGAGTCTCAGTTGTCGAGGGATTTTTATTCATCGTGCGCCGGAGCCCTCTTCGCTAAAACGGAAATCAAGGCCGTATGCGGCTTATGTCGGGTATTGCCGACCGGCTATTGAAGCGATCCAGGTAAAGGCGATGTGACCTGTCTGCCGGAAAATGCTGCGACGGCGGATAGGGGTATGCGGCCATCCCGTGGAAGGGTAGAGGTGTTACTGTCCTGGCAAATGCGGTGTTGGAATCGCCGTCCTTCGCCCATCCATCCACCATGAGAAGGAAATCGCGCTTCCATCCGGCGGGCAGAGCTGGAAGATTGCCCGTAACGAAGCGCAGGCGCAGTTCGTCACCCGAACCCATGATAACCATGCGGTCATCGGCGGAGGTCAACAATTCCCGCACTTCGCCGTACCGCGTATAGAAGCCGGGAGTGGGGTTCCAGCCGGTTGTCGGAGTCCATTTTTCATAATCGAACCGCTCGGGTCGGGTCCGTTCAGGGTGAATGGTGACCTGTGAAAATCCCCGATACCGGAGGTCGGCTTCATCCGGGGTAAGGCCTGTCATTTTTACTCTGGGCGCTCCAGAATTTTCAGCCAGAAAAATTTCATCCCAATAAACGCAAAGATTGGTAACGATCCTGACCTCGCGGGACGCGGAAAGAAATTTTCCTGCCAGGTCCACCACCATGTTTTTCGGCTTGCCCGAAGGGATGCCCATGTCGGCCACCACGGTTTTCCAGTTGCCTTCGGCATCTTTGACCTGAAGATAAGGGAAGATCAGTCCCTCTTTGCTTTCCTGGGATGCGGCCACGAAGGTGCTGCCATCGGCCCAGTCAACCCATCCGTTGAGTACCAGTGCGGCCTTGTTGTCGGACGCAACATTGCCGAAATCGAGAACCAGCGAATGCAGGTCCGCCACACCCGAGGGGTTGCGCGGAAAGCTGTCAACATAGCTACCATCGCGTTTGATCAGCCGCTGCCGAACATCGCGGCCTTCCTGATCGAGAGCACGCCGGGGATAGAGCCGTTGTCTGACTCCGAAGAGTCGAAATTCGGGAAAGGGAGGGCTTTTGAATTTATCGTTGGTGAAGATTTCCTGCGATGCATCATGATCGACCGCGATTAACTGGATCTGGTCGAGGTAAGAGACCTCCCGCAGTTCCTCGGTAACACGGATTTCGTAATGGCCGTCGCGGAGCCGAAGGGCGCTGCCCGGTATCTGAATATGTTCGCGGTTGTTGACCGGGAAATATCCCCCGTCGCCGCTGCCCGCGCCCAGAGGGGCCACCCCGAGAATGTCGGTGATGAACTCGAAGCTGCTTCCATTCCAAGCGAAGATCATTGGACACGAGCCGGAAAGCCTGGGTTTCTCCTTATAGGAGAGTTGCTGCCCGATCGGTTGCTTCGTCTCGTTCTGCACCATGCCGTTCGGCCAGGTGATGCGAACTGTATCCACTTCTGAATAATCGCGCAGACCGAAGATCAGAGGGACGCCTTCGTAAGTCTGCTTTTGATACCACGCTCCGGCCTTTACCTCGACGACCGCATCCACCGGCAATTTGAGGTTCTTGACGCCTTCGATTTTTACGCTGGCAGAGCGATTGCCGACCGTGGTTTTGTTCTTCAGCAACTGCACCGAGCCGGCGCGGGTCACCACCGCCAGATCGACCAGGCCATCGCCGTCAAAGTCAGCCGCGCTGAGGGCGAATGATCCAGGAAGTGACTCAACCTTTGCCGCTTCGAACTTTCCTTCGCCGAGATTGCGATAGATCGAATCGTTCACCACGATGTCGGCCAGGGAACGATTGGTAAGATCGGCCAGCGCCAGGGTGCCTTTGGTTTTGAGGCCCTCCGGTCCGTCGGTCAGTTTGCCGTGGTTGTTGATGAGCAGGCGGGGACCGTCGGAGGTCATGGCGATCAGATCGGTCCAGCCGTCATTATTTATGTCGCGGGCCTGAAGGGCAAGGCCGCCTGCGATGTGCCGGCCGGTCTTTTCCGGCTCGTAGCGGCCGAGCAGGCGATCATGATAAATGACCAATGCCCCGTCATCCCCGAGGGTGGCGATATCGGTCTCGTTGTTGTCGGGGACCAGGTCGAAAACCGTCGCATCCTTTATATACCCGGCGACAAAGGGGAAATTGGCGGTCTGGTCACTGAACCCGGCGGCGCCATCATTTCGCAGCAGGGCAGTTGTGCCGCCGAGCAGAAGAAGATCGAGGTCGTAATCATGATCGTAATCGACCCATAGGGCCTTCGTGAAATTTCCCTGCGGCATTTTGATCGCGGATAGCTCGAATTTGCCGTTGCGATTGACGAACAGCGATGCGCCGGTGCGCGTTACCACCGCCAGGTCGGGAAGGCCGTCGTTATTGAAATCGCCGGGGGCCACCGAAAGCACGCCTTTCAGTTTTTCAAGCCCGCTGTGGGCAACCGGAACTGAGCCGCTCCTGAGCAGAACGATGCCGTTGTCGGACCACACCAGAAGATCGGGGTTGCCGTCGCCGTCGAAGTCGAGCACGGTCATTCCGGCGGTGGCCGCGTCAACGCCCGAAGCCACGCTGACCGGCTGAAACTTCAGCGTGGGAGCGGAAGCTCCTTGATCGAAGTCCTGGTCGGGTTCCGCGACATCATAGATTTCGGCGTAGTAATTCCATTCCGGGTCTTCCTGCACTGCAGCGCTCGCCTTGCGTTTTTTGATTTCATTGAACAATTCCAGCTCCCGCGCTGCATCTTCTTTGCGGTCCGCCTCGCGATAGGCGTTGTAGAGCTGGAAATGCGGCGCAGCAAAATTCGGATTCAGGCGCGCCGCCGATTCGAACTCTTTCAGCGCGGCGTCGGCCCTGCCCGTCAGTTTGAGTTCGATGCCCAGATTGTAGTGTGATACGGCATCGTCTGGCACCAGCTTCAGCATGCCCTCGAATTGCTCGATGGCTTTCGGATGCTGAAACTGCTTTTTGTAGGCGACGGCGAGGTTGAACCACGTGTGAGGGATCGACGGATCTTCTTTCTGCGCTTTGACCAGCTCGGGGATTGCTTCGTCGACCTTGCCCGCGCGCAGAAGGGCCAGCCCGTAATTGACGCGGTCGCGCGTGGAATTCGGCGCCAGCGTCAGCGCTAGGCGGAACTCATCAACGGCCTTCATCTGGGTCATGGGGTTTTCGAAGTAGGCTTTGCCCAGATTGCGATGCCGCCAGAGCTGGTCTCGGGCGCTCGGCGGCTGCGGCCCGGAATCCACGACTGCGAATGCCAGAGCCAGAAGGACTGCAACACGGGTGCCGGTTCCCCGAATCATCTGGGGACAACTCCACGGCCTTCCTCTATATATGTCACACGGTTGAGCGGCACCGTCACCGTCTCATTCAGACCGCTGGGCCAGTGGATCTGCAGCTTGTCGATTTTTGCCGCTGCTCCCAGGCCGAAGTGAGCGCGGCGCGTGCTCTCACCCGCATATCCGTTCCCGCCGTCGATTTCACGAACCTGCGTGATGCCGCCTGCCTCGACACGCACGCGCGCACCGATGGCGTCACGGTTCGATTTAGTCCCGATCAGCTTTAGCTCGATCCAGTTGCCCGGCTTCTCGGTCACGTTGTGATAGAAAAGCAGCGGCTGGTCGCCGTTGGTCTGCACCAGGTCAAGCCTTCCATCGTTGTCGAAATCGCCCACGCCGATGCCGCGTCCGTCGAGGTCGTTATCGACCCCCGATTCGGCGGAGATATCCTTAAACGTGCCATTGGCCAAATTGCGATAGAGCTTTTTCTTCTGATACCCGCTCCACGTGCGGTTGCCGATGTCGGGCCAGTTGTTCACATCGGTGATATCGAGTCCGGTGGTGGTGATGACCGGCAGCAGCAGGGGAACGTAACTTTCGGGTCCGGCCGATCGCAGTCCGTTGACCACGAACAGGTCCTGCCAGCCGTCGTTGTCGAGGTCGGCAAATTTCGCGGCCCATCCCCAGCCCGTTTCGCAGGTCCCGGTCTCCCTTGAGACATCGGTGAACGTGCCGTCACCGTTGTTGTGCCACAGCATGTTGCACTCTTTCATGTATTCATCGGTGATGTTGGTTACGTAGATGTCGAGCCAGCCATTGTTATCGTAGTCGGCCACATCCACATTCATGCCTTTCTTGGTGTCCCATCCGGTGGCTTTTTCCGTGACTTCGCGAAATGTTCCGTTGCCGTTGTTGATGAAGACGTGATCGGTGCCGTAGTCGCAGGCCAGGTAAATGTCCTGCAGGCCGTCATTGTTGAAGTCGCCGTGGCCGACGTCCAGGGTCCAGCCGGTAACCTTGCTCAGACCGGCTTTTTCCGTCACGTCTTCGAAGGTCCCCTTGCAGGTATTGCGCCATAGGGTGACGCCGCCTCCATTGACTGCATTGTCGAGATCGTTGGGCAGCACGTGCGGGTCTTTCAAGTCCTGGAGGTTGACCGGCTTGAAATAATTTCCGAAAAGCAGGTCGAGGCAGCCGTCGTTGTCGTAATCGAACGCGATCACGGCGATGGTGTTCCCGAACTTGGTGAGGCCCGAGGCCGCGCTCACGTCTTTGAACTTTCCGTTGCCTTCATTGTGATAGAGAATGGGCGTACCGAAACGCGCCACCAGCAAATCGAGTTTGCCATCATTGTCGTAATCGAACCAGATCGCATCAGAGACGATGGAGAGAGGATCGTTGCCTCCGGCCACGCCTGCTTTGACCGCCACGTCGGCAAAGGTCATGTCTCCGTTGTTGTGGAAGAGGTGGTTGGGCCTGCCCGCGTCGGAATCGGTCACGAATATGTCTTCAAAACCGTCGTTGTCGTAATCGCCGACGGCCACTGCCGCGCCGCCTGAGGTGAACATGTGCAGGACGTCGGCGTTTTTTCCATGGAACATGCGCGAATGGTGACGCACGCGGACGCCCGCCTTCGCACCGATCTCTTCAAAGCGGATGCCCTGTTGCGGCCCGCCAGCCACTGCCCTGGTGGCGCAAAGAAACAGGGAGATACAGTAGACCGCGGCGGTTAGTTTTGCGCGTTTGCCCATAGGACCCTCAGATCTGTATCCACTCGCTTATTGGGATCGAAGTTGGCTTCGATGGTGGCCTTGAGCTGGTCGCCTTGCTGCGCCAGGCGAGTCTTCAGGTCCTGGCTGTCGGGAAATTTCTTCAGCCCTTCCCGCCAGACCGCGCGCGCTTTTTCCAGATCGTCGGTCTTCCAGTAGCCGTCGCCCAGGCTGACGTAAACCTTCACATGGTAAGGACGAAGCGGCCCGGCATTCTGAATTTCCATCGCCTTTTGCAGATCGGTGACGCCAAAGGCCGCGCGATTGAAAATCTTCGGCCAGAAGAGATAACTTACGCCACGGGTGTAATAAGCGATCCAATCGGGCTTCAGCTCCACCGCTCTGGTGAATTCCTTGAGGGCATTGTTGGCCAGAATCACCTGGGTGATCGAACCGGCGGCGGGAATTTTATCGACATAAGCAAAACCGAAATTCAGATGGACGGCGGCCGAATCGGGATGGGTGGCGGCCAGCTTTTCAAAGAACTGCACTGAGCGGTCAAATTCCTTGGACTGGATCGCCGCCTGGCGATACTCGCTGGCGTAGCGCAAGTTGTCGGGCTCGCTGGCGACTGCCGCTTCCAGATAGCGCAGCGCGGTGGGGAAGTCACGGGCCTCCAGGGCCTTGACCGCCTCTTTGTAGTCGGAGTCGGAAGCGCAGGCCGGAGTCATCCATACGAAAAGAGCAAGTGCGAGCAAAATGAAGGCTAAAAGCAAATGACGATTTCTGTTCATCGTTTTGGCTCCCAGGGTTGCAGGTTGTTCGTGGGTTTGCCTTCCACCAGCTTGTACCAGTGGTCGACGGGCAGGGCCGGCACGGTCTGTTTAAGACCCGAAGGCCAGCGCATCTCGATGGATTCGATTTTGGTCGCCTTACCCAGGCCGAAGTGGATCCGCGCCGTGGACTGGCTGGCGAAACCGTTGCCGCCGTTGGAATAACGCAGATAGGTCTGTGCGCCCGCTTTCAAGCGGATTTGCGTGCCGGTGCCAGCCCGGTTCGATTTGGTCCCCTCCAGCACGAAGCCGATCCAGTGCGCGCCGGTGGGCAGGATGTTGCGGTAGAGAAATGGTTCGTCGTCGGCGTTGGTGACAAACATGTCAAGGCGTCCATCGTTGTCGAAATCGGCAACTGCGATGCCGCGTCCGTCTTTGACGGAATCGAGCCCCTGGCGCGCGGCATCGTCTTTGAAGATGTGCCCGTTCTCGTTGTGGAACAGCCGCTTTTTCTGATAGCCGCTCAGAGACTTGGTGCCGATAGGCGGCCAGTTGCGCGCGTCGGCGAAATCCACGTTCGGTTTGGTGATCAGTTCGAAGATGTCAGGGACATAACTTTCCTTGCTGCCTGAGACCCAGCCGTTCATCACGTAAAGATCGAGCCAACCGTCGTTGTCGTAGTCGAAGAACTTGCCCGCCCATCCCCAGCCGGTATCATCGGTGCCGGTCTCGCGCGAGATGTCGGTGAAGGTCAGATTCCCGTTGTTGTGCCATAGGAAATTTCCTTCGCGCATGTAGTCGTCCGTGATGTTGGTGACGTAGATGTCTAGCAGGCCGTCATTGTCGAAGTCGCCCCAATCGACATTCATGCCTTTTTTGGTGTCGAAGCCGATAGCGGATTCGGTCTTGTCGGTAAAGGTGCCATTGCCGTTGTTGACGTAGAAACGGTCGGTGCCGAAATCATTGGCCACGTAAAGGTCTTCGAACCCGTCGTTGTTAGCATCGCCGTGACCGAGATCGAGGGTCCAGCCGGTGGTGTGGATGCCGCTGGCTTCGGTCACGTCGGTAAACGTCCCGTTCCGGTTATTGTGGAAGACCGTTACGCCTCCGCCGTTGTTGGCGGTCTCAAAATTTTCAGGAAAGAAACGGGGCGTGCCGGGATGAAAAATATTTACCGGCTGAAAGTAGCTGCCGATGAATAAATCCACGTAGCCGTCATTGTCGTAGTCGAAGGCGATGGCTTTGATGGCGTTCATGTAGCGGTCAAGGCCCGCCGCCTTTGTGACTTCGCGAAATTTTCCATTGCCGAGGTTCTGATAGAGGAGCGGGTGACCAAAGCGCACCACCAGCAGATCGGGATAGCCGTCATTGTTGAAGTCGAACCACAGTGCCCCGGAGGAGGCGTTTTCCGCGTCGTTGCCATTGGCTACGCCCGCTTCTTCGGCCACATCGGTGAAAGTAAAGTCGCCGTTGTTGCGATAAAGATGGTTTTTGCAGGTCTCGCAGGAGTCGGTGACAAAGATGTCTTCGAATCCGTCACGATCGTAATCGGCCACCGCTGCCGCCGCGCCCAGTTTGGTGTAGCCTTGCATGATCTCGGCGTATGGATTGTGAAACCGGCGAACGTGATGGCGATCATGGATGCCGGCCTTGTGCGTGACATCCTCGAACCAGCGCTGCTCCTGCGCGTCCTGCGGGCCGCTTGCGGCAGCGGTAATCACGCACGCCCACAGTACCGCGAGGGCGCAGAGAACCACCGCAAATTTAGAAGGACTGGCTGGCTTCATGTTTCTCAGGAGGCCGCCCCTTTTGGGCAGGCGGGAATCTTCCTGTAAATTCCGTATTTTACGGTTCTCTCCGCACAAGAAAGACACGCGTGCGGGAGCTTTTTTGCGTATGAATGCAAAAGTCAGGCGCAATTCCAGGGATCAATTTTGTCTGTAGAGATATAGGACGCAAAAATTCAGCGCGGTGAACTGTGCGTTGGATCGCGGCGCGGCCGTGAACGATTGCAAATCTATTTCATCGGGAATTGACTTCCATGCAAATCAAATCGATTTTCAGAGGCTTCCTTTTTGTGTTGCCTGTATTATGCGTTATCTCTCTCAGCGTCGTCGCGGAAACTCCCCCAAAAAAGATGGGCCGGAATGCCGATATTTCTCATGCCAGAGTGTCTGATCGTCACGCTTTGCAGTTTGCTGATATCACTAGGTCCGCAGGGCTTCGCTTCGTCCACAACAATGGTTCTTTCGGAAAAAAATATCTGCCAGAAGCGCTCGGGCCGGGCTGCGCCTTTATTGACTACGACAATGATGGCTATCCAGATGTGCTGCTGGTCAACGGCAAAGGCTGGCCGGGGCATGAAGGCGCGAGCGGAAGCGGGCTGAGGCTCTACCACAACAATCGTAACGGAACATTCACGGACGTCACCGCCTCCTCAGGCCTCAGTCTGAATATTTACGGCATGGGCCTGGCCATCGGCGACTACGATAACGACGGCTTCGACGATATTTTTGTGACCGCAGTCGGGCAGAGCCATCTCTTTCACAACAACCACAACGGGACCTTCAAGGACGTGACTCGCGAAGCGGGCCTCTGGGGCATTACTGAGTTCTCCACTAGCGCCGCCTGGGTGGACTACGATCGCGACGGAAAGCTCGATCTCATTGTCGGAAACTATGTGGACTGGACGCCGCAGAAAGATATCGTCTGCACGCTCGATGGCACCCACAAATCCTATTGCACCCCGGAATCCTATCCTGGAGTGTCACCGCGGCTCTGGCACAATCTGGGAGACGGAAAGTTTGAAGACGTTACGCGCAAAACTGGGTTGTACGATCCCTCGTCTAAAGTGCTGGGTGTTACGGTACTCGATTACGACGGAGATGGCTGGCCTGATCTGCTGTTTGCCAATGACACCCAGCCCAACAAACTCTTCGTCAACAACAAGAACGGCACCTTTACGGACAAGGGTGTTCAGGCCGGTATTGCATTCAGTGAAGACGGCATCGCGCGCGCGGGAATGGGCGTTGATGCCGGGGATTACGACCATTCCGGAAGGCCGAGCATCATTTTCTCCAACTTTTCAAATCAGATGATGTCCCTCTACCACAATGAAGGCAACGGCTTGTTTGTGGATGAAGCACCGCGGTCCGAGATTGGCCACGACAGCCTTTTGACGCTCGGTTTTTCATGCTTCTTCTTTGACTACGATCTTGATGGCTGGCCCGATATTTTTGTCGCCAACGGCCACATTGAAGACGATATCGAAAAGATTCAGAAACGCATCAAATACCGTCAGCCCCCGCACCTGTTTCACAACGGCGGAGGTGGAAAGTTCCAGGATGTCGCCGCCCGGCTGGGCCCTGAATTCAGCGCGCCCCGCCTGGGGCGGGGAGCCGCTTTTGCGGACATAGATAATGATGGGTATCCGGACGTGCTGATGACCACCAACGCTGGAGCGCCAGCCCTGTTCCACAACCCCGGAGGTAGCAATCACGGCCTCAGAATCAAACTGGTGGGTACGAAATCGAATCGCGACGGCATCGGCGCGGCTGTGCGGCTGAAAAATGGTGCTGATAGCCAATATCAGATGTTGCACAGTGGCGGATATCTCTCCCAGAGTGAGTTGGTGCTGACATTCGGCCTAGGGAAAGCTACCCGGGCAGATAGCCTGGAAATCACATGGCCCAGCGGTCAAGTAGACCACCTGAGCAATCTCGATGGTGATCAAACCGTGATTGTTGAGGAAGGGAAGGGTGTTACGTCGAGCAGGAAGTTTCGACGATAGGCGCTGCATTTTTAGGTGTTTGTGAGCCCGTACAATCCTTCGCGAATGATCTATTCGGTACCACCTTCTTGCAGGGCGAACGCATCGCAAGTGGACCGCAAGATGAACCGGCGAACGCCTCCCGGGTTTGCTTCCGGATTGCCGACAACCGGTCAACAAACCGCAAGCCGTAGGTTGTGAATTCTTTTCTCGGAGAGTGGGCAGAGTTGCTGGGTAATGGCACCTGCGGCAAGGTTTGCTTTCGCGAGTATCTTGGTTACAGAAAGCTCGAGATTGCCTGCACTAGTTCTCTGGGAGTGCGTACGCGGATCGGAGCAAGATGGCGTGCGCCGCGCGGTACGATATCAGATCCGTCGAGGTTGAAAATCCAAATTTGCAGCTCACCGACGCGTTCGCGTTCCAAAGCCAAATCTAGCTCATCGTAACACCACCGGCTGGCTGCATACGCTTGACTCCAAAAGACAACAAAGACGTCTGACTGCAATATCGCATCTTCTATCGTTGATTGGACCATACGTTCGTCTCTAATCGTCGAATCCCCAACCACCGGAGCCAGCCCCCGTTGTTTAAGGTAGTTCGCTAATGTCTCGGCATAGACAGAGTCTGCAGCGGCCCGACTCAGGAAAAATTTCTCCGTTTTCTGAGAATCTCGGCGCCTCCCAGCAATACGATCGGAGACGAGGCGATCTGCGATGACCATTGCTTGGGAGATCCCCTGTTCGCTCTGTAGTGCCTGGGAATCTAGTCCTGGATACAATTGTTTCCAGTCACGCCTTTCGAAGACACGCGAGGCTGCACCTTTCATAAACGCGAACGGTATAATTGGCAGGCTTCGGGCTTCCGCTAAATGAAGAATCGTCATCGCTGTTTTTGAAACACGGCCGCCTACGGCTACCACGGCGTCTGCATATTCCAAAGCCTGGATTTGGCACAGCAGCCACGCCTGCCCCCACGACTCGTCATTTTCAGGCTGCGGGTAGAAGTAGTCGACAGGAACGGGCTGCACACAATTAACTCTGCTCCGCTACGCGCGATGGTCTCCCCCAACTGCGTGCATGCGTAACCCAATTGGCTGTCTTCGAAGTCTGGGTGACCCGTCTCCCCTTTGACACCTCCAATTACATATACCGCCTTCACTAACGTCGGGCGCGGAGTTTGGCATACGACATGTTGATCTCGCAGCTCGGGCATAGCAGAGGTCGGGCTTAAATGGTCGAATGGCTGCGTGTCGCTGACTTCGGGCGAATCTTCAAATCGCGGCTGTCGGCGGTTCGCCAGACTCGTCACACTTCGTCGGCTGGCAACGAATCCAGAAGGCATGACAACCATCCGGACGCGAACGGATTGAGCAGGGCTACTCTCAATAAATTACGCCCCGTTCCCAGAAACCGGGCGGGGCCGGTCAGTCGTCCAGCCGAGGACTTCGCCGACCGTAAGTAAACTCTATTGGGGCTTCTATCGCTCGTCCGCTGTGCGGACTTCTTTCAATCTGAATATTTCTCGCAGAACTTGTCTTACTCCCCTCCGGGCGTCTTTTCCGATCCAGTTTCCGCGGTCTTCTTCGGATTCATCGGAACATGCGCAACATGCTCTCTGCGTTCTTTTTTCATCGTGGTGGCAAGTGCCCCGCTCGGCTCCTGTAGTGGCACCGACACGTGGGCATGAATCGCCTGCCGTTCTTTATTGTCGTCGGCGTTCAAAAGACGATAAGGCCCCGTGAGGGCTTGTGATGCTTCATCATTCTTGAAGCGTAGATAGCGCGTTTCATAGTCGTGGGCACGAGTCGCGTTGCCGAGCCCGTTGTAACAAAGCATGAGATTGTAGTTTGCCTGAAGGTCTTCGGGGTCTATTGCCAGTACCGCCTGCAGTTGCTGAATGGCGTCGGCATATTGCCGCTTCAGGAAAAGAATGCGTCCCAGGTCATTGAGCGCTACCCGATCCCGCGGATACTGCGCGAGAACGGTGCGCAGGTGTTCCGTTGCGCCGTCGTAGTCGCCATCGTTTCGCAGTACCTTGGCGTAGAAGAAATTGGCGCGCGCCAGTTTGGGATTGATCTCCAGCGCGCGCTTCAGCACTTCACGGGCGCGTTCCATGTCGCCTTCCTGCACTGCGGCCCTGCCGATGTTCACCCAGCCATCCGGGTTCTTTGGGTCCATCTCGGTAATTTTCTGGAAGGCGGCCTGCGCTGCCTTCAAGTCGCCCTGCAGGAACAGGCCGATGCCGTAGTCGTTCCAGCGCTGCCACTCCTTGGGGTTCAATGCGATGCTCGGTTCGGGCGCTGGGGCCTTGCGGTCCAGCACCTGAATCGTGACTTCATCTTCGCCGAGAGTGACGATGGGGAGGTCTGGAATTTTTTTGTCTACAGCTGAGACTTCGGCCGTGCTGCCGTTGAACACCATCGGGCGGTCGTCGTAGTTGGGTTTCACGTCGCCACCCTTCGCCGGATCGGGTACGCCCGCGAAAGAGAACTGGGTGTTGTACCAGGAGAACTTGCGGTAGAGCAGCCGGGCATGCAGCTTAATTTGATTGCCGGCGTTGTTGGGAACAGACACGCGGAAATGCGCGGTGTCGGCGGCTCCCGGAGGAATCAGCCGCACATAGACCACGGCGCGTGTTGACCATGCGTTGCGTTTGTTGATGGGATGGGCATGTTCATCCATCTGCAGTGCGCGATAGAAATGTGCGCCTTTTTCGACGGGCCCTTTGCCGTTATCTTCGACCTTGCCGCTCCAGAAAACGGTGTGGCCTTTGTCGTCGGTCCCCTTCAGTTCCAGCCAGGTGTCGTAGGCATCCACGGTTCCACCAGGGAAGAAGTGTCCGATAGTGCGGGTGCGCACCACCACGTCTACCTGAACGGTGTCGCCGCGCCGCACCGCCGCCTGCACGCGGTTCAGCGGTGCGGTAATCGGGACTACGGGCGCGTCGCTGATGGAAGCTACTTTGGTTTCCGCTTCTTCACCCACTGCAAAGGTAGTGGCCAGATCGGTCTGAGGCACGGCACCTGCGTTCTTTTCGGGGCGGGCTTTGGAGAGCGCAAAAATATCCACGCTCAGGATCTTGTTCTTCAGAAAATCTTCGGTAATCTTCAACTGCTCAGGATCTTTTGTTGCTGTGGGTATCGCGGTATTAGCGGCGGGGAAGCGATGCGAATGGACCATGCCGTTGACGTTCCCCGCGTCGTCGGATTTTTGCAGCGGCATATGGCAGTCGGCGCACTGCTGCGATTTCGCCGGATAGTAGAATGACCGCGCTCCGTAGCCGGAAACTCCGCTTGCCTGCCAGTTATCATATTCGTTGAAGCCCCGGATCCAGCGGTAGTGGTTTACCGGAGCATCTAGATGGACCTTGTGACAACTGGAACAGAACTCGGCGGTTTGTGTCCGCATGAAAGGTTTGAGGAAGGTGCGGCGATGCGGCTCGGGATTCAGATAGGTCATGAAATCGTGCACGGCGCGCACGAGGGGGTTTTTGCTGGCGGCCAGTTCGTGCAGCTTCGGATATTCGAGATAGAAGTCGCCCTGGCCCATCGTGCTTTTTACCTGCGCGATGGAGTGGCACATCATGCATCCCAGGCCTGCCTGGGCCTCGGGACGGTGAACGATCTGCTTGATGGGCGTATCCATGAGGCCGCTGTAGAGGACGGCCGGGTCGTGACATCCGCCGCACCATTTTGACGGCTGGGTGCCCACGACATCCTGCATGTACTCGATGCTTTTTCTGTACCACTGATTGTTGAACGATGAAATGTGGTGGACCGAACTGTTCCACTGTTTGTAAATGTCGGCGTGGCAGCGCTTACAACTGTCGGATTCCATAAAAAACTTGCTGGGAATGTGCCCGCCGTTGATCACTTGGGCGGAACTGGGAAAGAACAGGCCTTTGGGGCCGTCGCCTTCGGCGTTCATAGTTTCCGGAGCCATGGACGGATTCTTAATGACATGAGAGCCAAGCCAGCGCCCCTCGCGCAGCGACCACGATCCGTAAGCCAGTCCATACGCGCAGGCCAGCAGAACGACGGTTGCGGCAAGACGCGGGGCGATCTGTCCGATTCTGATTTTTGCGGAAAGCCATTGCGCGAGCCAGACCGCCGCCAGCAGAATGACGCCCGCCATGCAGAAGCCGATGTGCAGATAGAGCCATTTTGCGTGTTCCCGCGTGGTCCCCAGTTTTACCAGTGCGCCGCCCAACAAGCCGCCGATGGTCAGCGCGATCCAGCCCAGTCTTGCCATCCAGGATGTCTCCCGCAGGTAGCGCAGGCAGAACCATATCAGGCATGCGAGGGCCACCAGCCCGCCGAAGGCGTGCAGCAGAATCATGGCCGCGTAAGGCAGAGTAGGGGCGGGGAATGCGTACAACCAGACGGCGGAAAGAAACAGGACGACCACCATACCGTTGTTAAACGCGCGGAAACCAGGCAACATCTTCTTAATCATGAGCTGGGAACTCCGGGGAGTCGATTTCACGAGACGAATTCAACCGGCTCCTGCCCGGACCAGGGCCTGAGGCCTTATGCACGATCGCTGAGGGAGCCGGACATGTACTGAGACAGACAGTGCCCGCGAATTTGCGGGTTTTCGTTCGGCCATTTTGCGTCGTGAAAAAAGCTTCAAAGCTGCGCGAGTTTTCGCCGGCTGATGTGTCAAGGATTCCGTGAAAGTTCCAATCGGGAGCGCCACGATTTTGAGCAGTCCCACGCCTCCGTCGCAAGACGTGCTGCCTCCGATCGCGGCCTATGACATTTTTGCGCCCGCCTACAGGTCGTATTCGGAGACCAGGAGGGCCTACCTGCAAAAGGTGGAAGAGATCGTCATCAGTGGCATTAGTTCGGCGGGATCTCTGCTGGACATAGGCGCCGGTGACGGACGTCGCGCCCTGCGAATCGCCAGCTCCGCCGGAGTGGCGCGGGTCGTGCTGCTGGAACCCAGCGCCGGGATGCGTGCCCACTGCCCCGAAGGCGTGGAAATCTGGTCGTGCCGCATAACGGACGTTCCCGCGGCTGCCCCCGCATTTGAAATCATTACCTGTCTTTGGAATGTTCTGGGGCATCTGCCAGACAACCGCGAAAGAACGCTCACGCTCGACCGGACCAGAAAGCTTTTGACGCCGGGCGGCGCGGTCTTTCTGGATGTCAGTCATCGTTACAACGGCGCGGCTTACGGCTGGGGCAGGACGTTTCTTCGCATGGGTCGCGACTTTTTAAACCCGTCTGAAAAGCATGGAGACGTGACAATTTCCTGGAAGGTGGGTGACAAGACGGTTTTCACTCAGGGCCATCTGTTTACCGATGCGGAAATCGAAGGCCTGTGCTGTTCCGCCGGCTTGAAAATTGCGCGTCGCTGGGTCGTGGACTATGAAACCGGCGAGGAATGCCGGCTTTCGCTTTCCGGACATCTGCTCTATCAACTGACCGCTGCGTGAGCCATGCGGCGTGAAGCAATCTCGTCCAGGATTTCCGCGAGCGAGCCGCAGACAAAATCGAGCTGCTCCCCGGTGATGGAATCGAACAGCGGCAGGCAGAGCAGCCGTTCCGAGAAAGAGATCGTCTCGCTGAGTCCGCCACACTGGAAGGGAAGACCGCGCAGTGCGGGCTGAAGGTGAGAGGGTGCGAAATATCTTCCGGATTCAACGCCCCGGCGCTTTAACTCTGTCCATATCTCGTCGCGGTCGCCGCGGGTAAAAGATGGATCCAGTAACACAGGAAACGTAAACCAGCTGATACGAGATTGGTTCCGGCCATCATTGCCGAAGAAAGTCACTCCCGACATTGCCCGCAGACGCGCTCTGTAGTTTTCCGCCACAGTTTCGCGGCGGCGCAGAATGGTTTCAATGCGCGCAAGCTGTTGGAGACCGAGTGCGCAGTTGATATCGGAAATCCGATAGCTGGAGCCCGGTTCAAAATGCTGAAACCAGTCCCCGCACGGTATGCGCCCCTGGTTGCTCAGGCTTCGCACTCTTTCTGCAAGGGCCGCAGAGTTGGTGACCAGCGCCCCGCCTTCGCCGGTGGTGATGATCTTGTTAGGATAAAACGCCAGGGTGCCGATGTCGGCGAGTGTGCCGGATTTGCGGCCATTACGCTCCGAGCCCAGGGCCTCGCAGGCGTCTTCGATCGTGGCAAGCGAATGCCGGCGCGCGAAGGCGACGATTTCCTCCGCCGGCGCGGGGCAGCCAAATGAATGAACAATGACGATGGCCCGGGTGCGTTCGCTAAGCGCGGCTTCGATGGAGTCGAGGGCCATATTGCAGCTTCCGCGGGCGATATCCACGAACACCGGCACCGCCCGCTCGCTCAGGATGGCATTGGTGACCGCCATGAAGCTGAAGGAGGGCAGAATGACCTCATCGCCTTCCACAATGTTCAGGGCGCGCAAAGCAAGCTGCAGCGCGCTGGTTCCTGAGTTCACTGCCACCGCATAACGGACATTGAGAAAAGCGGCTAGGGCATCTTCGAACTCATGCAGCACCGGCCCCAGACTAAGACGTCCGGACCGCAGCACGGACACCACGGCGACGATATCGGTTTCCGTTATCTCCGGGCATGCGAGAGGGACTTTCATGCGGCGGGGGAATGAAGATCGATGCGCGAAGGCGCTTTAGTGAGCAATGATTCGGAAAGGTCGGCGGTTCCCAGGATTTTTGCGATTTTTTCGGCGGAATGTCCGTCTCCGTACGGATTTTTCAAATCGTGCAGAGATGCGGCGAAAGACGGGCTCAGCGCCAGGCGGATTGCGCCGGCGATCTCGCTTCGGTCCGCCTGGCAATCCAGTACGTTCCGTCCATGCTCCCGTCCGCTCTGCCGGATTCCTATATTGACCGCCGGCAGTTTGAAGGATGCGGCTTCCATCACTCCGCTGCTGGAGTTACCGATGAGCGCGGCGACGAATTGCAAAAGACTCAAATAAGTCTGATGGTCGATGGTGGGAATGAACCGCGCGTTCGGCTTGCGTCCGGCGAAGGCGTGGGTCCGCTGCAGCAGTTCGCGGCTGCCGGCATCGGCATTGGGACCGATGAACAGCAGGTTTTGCGGCAGATCTTCGAGCGCGGCGAACATCTCTTCCACTTCGCATAAGGTGTCGCGGCACAGCGTCACCGGATGATAGATGATCGCAAGTGTGGTTTGATCGAGAGAGATATTCAGACGTCGTTCCACTTCTTCGCGGCTTAAAAGCGCTCCCTTCGTAACGTGGTCGAGAGAAGGGCTGCCCACCACATGTGCCCGCCAGGGTTCCTCACCCATGCCGATCACTCTCATGCGCGAGCGTTCGGTCGTGGTCAGATGGATATGGCTTAGCTTGGTCAGTGCATTTCGCACCGCCTCGTCGATGGCTCCCAGGCTGACATCGCCGCCCTCAATATGGGCAATGGGGATTCTCAGAGCCACGGCAACGGAGGCCGGCGCTAGCATCTCATAGCGGTCGGCGATCAGCAGCAACAGGTCGGGCCGCAGCTTTCCCAGATAGTCGGCCAGCCCGAGAGTAGCCACGCCAATTGTCTTGGCCATTCCTATGTCGGAGTCGGAACTGAGCAGGCACTCGATATTGGCCGACGAAACAAAGCCGTCGCGAACCAGGTCTTCCGAGGTGCTGCCGAACTCCGACGACAGGTGCGGCCCTATGGTCACAACGGAAAGCTCCACGTTGCTCAGCTTCGAAAGCTCAACCAGCACCCAGTAGAGGTGTGAGTAGTCGGCGCGGGAACTGGTTACGACGGCGATTTTTCTCTTTATTACCTGGCCCATAAAAAACTGATTCGCGTTAATTCGCGGCTAAATGCTTTTGGTTAGCTTTTCCAGAGTCCCCGCTACCGCCAGGACTTCATCTTCTTTATAGGGTCGTCCGACGATCTGCACTCCGATGGGCAGTCCTTCCGAGGTCTCCCCGACGCGGACCGTGGCAGCGGGATTTCCCAGCAAGTTGTAATGCTGGCTGTAGGACATGGTGCGCACATAGTCGGCGGAGTGGGCTGGCCCCCATCCCGCGTCTTCGTGAAGAAACGCCGAAGTCGCGCAGACCGGAGCAAGCAGAATCGGGAAGCGTTCCATCTGGGCGAGTACCTCGGCGCGCCGGGCATCTCTTTCCAGCAGGGTGTGCAGAAGCCGCTCACCGGTGAGCGGAGGTTGCTCAGCGGCCAGCGCCAGGAATTCCCTTGTGTTGTCGCTGATTTCGTCTTCCCGATTCAGCGTCATGGGCTTCAACACCATTGCAATGGCTTCCACAAAGATCGTGAACCACAGCTCACGCACTCGATCGAGTCCGTCAGGGCGAAAGGGTTCGACTTCAAATCCGTATCCGGCCAGCGTGCTTGCGGCGGCCTTAACGGCCGCGCGTACTTCAGGCGCAGGAGGACTGTATCCGTCGTCTTCGTAAAACCCGATGCGCGGTTTGTCCGCGCGACATTCAGCGGAAAGCCTATCGCGGACCGAAGGAGCGCCGGGAAACGATACGGGATCGCCGGCATCGTAACCGCTGGTGATTTCAAGCAGCAGTTGTAGATCTTCCACGGTCCGCGCCATCGGCCCCACAACACCGATCAGGGAGAAGGGGCCGGCGCACGGAAGATAATGCCCGGTCCCCGGAATTGTTCCCGGAGTAGGTTTCAATCCGGCGATACCGCAAAAGCTGGCCGGAACCCGGATGGACCCTCCACCATCGCTGCCAATGCCGCCTGCGGACATGCCGCATGCAATGGCCGCCGCTTCTCCGCCGCTGGAACCGCCGGCGGTCCTTGTCAGGTCCCATGGGTTGCATGTGCGGCCCTGCAATTTGTTCTCGGTGTGGTAAGCCACTAGCGCTTCGGGAATGCTGGTGTTCCCGATGATGATCGCCCCCGCATTCCTGAGTCGCTTTACCAGCGTTGCGTCCTGTGCCGCGACATATCCCGACCGTAACCGGCTGCCCGCTTCGCAGGGGAAGCCCTTCACGTCAATGCAGGATTTAATGGTAAGGGGGACCCCATGCAGGAGACCCGGTGCATCTCCGCGCATCAGCATTGCTTCCGATTCCCGGGCCGCGGCCCGCGCACCCTCCGCATCGATATGAGAGAAGGCATTGATCGCAGGATTGAACCGCTCAATTTGCATGAGATAGGCGTCTATCACCTCAACGGGTGAGAGGTGCTTCCCCCGGATCAATCGCGCAAGTGTGGCGGCCGATAGCGATGTTGTAGCATTGCGCGCTGAAGTGGGCAGTGTCAGCGGGCTTTCCCGAGTGGACGTGATCGTTTGTGGCATATGCGTATCAGCGGAGGTAACTTTGCAGAGCGGGGCTGGCCGTGAACTCCGGCACAATCCTGGAAAGGGCCTCGATCAACCCAGTTGTCCCGCCTTCAACAATCAGTTCCAGGAGCCGCCCCACGTTCTCGGCAAATTCGTCCCTATCGGGAACTCTGCTGTTTAAGATCCTGCGAAGATGGGGAACAGGGCCGGCACCTAGATATTCATGCTGGTAGAGAAGCTGTTCGGCGCGCTTTTCACCGTCGCGCAGGCCGGTGACAGTCAATGATTTGTCAGGGAAAACGCATTGAAACTCATTGAGCAAGAAGGCCGCAAGATCTCCGATCCGCCGCGGGGCGCCCATGGCGGGCAGCAGCAGAGAGTTATCGGAAACGGCCAGCGACGCTAGAAGCAAGGACACCGCCTCATCCATGGTGACGAAATACCTTGAAGCCTGCGGATCTGTTATTTTCAGCGGCTGGTTATTTTGAAGGCTGCGCAGGAACAGGGGAACGACACTTCCAGAGCTCCCCAGAACATTGCCCAGTCTCAGAGAAACCATGCGCGCTCCGCTTGACTCCATCGATAGAACCAGCAATTCTGCGATGCGCTTAGATACCCCGAGAATGCTGATGGGGTTCACCGCTTTATCGGTAGATATGTTGACAAAGCACTCCACATCGGAGCTGTCCACAAGCTCCAGCAACCGCAGCGTCCCCAGAACATTGGTCTTGATCGCATTGACTGGGGCGCGCTCGAGTGCCGCGAGATGCTTCAGGGCCGCGGTGTGGAAGACGATCTGAGGCCGATGTTTCAGAAATGTGTCCTGCAGTTCGCCCTCGGAGAGAATATCTGTCTGAAGGAACTCAACCCGGGGAGATTTGGCGAGTCGTTCAACATATTTCCGGCAAAGAGCTTGTAAGCCAGGAAGGGAACAATCGAGAAGCAGCAGAGTGTCCACGGGCGCGTCCATCAGGCGGCGGGCGAGAGCGGAACCGATGGAGCCTGCCGCCCCGGTAATGAGCACGGTTTTTCCGGCCACAGCGGCGTCGCAATCAAAGCAGGTGGAGTTAATGACTGGGCGATCAAGAAACCTCGACCACTCGATGGCACCTGTGTTCGCAAGCATAGCCGGCAGCGGACGAAGCTCGACGATGGGACGGGTAATGAAACTCATCGAAACTGAGACAAAATTGTGACAGAAATTTGCGGCTGCAGAGAGCTCTTATCGGAATTTGACTGCCATAGAGCAAGAAAGTGTCGTGCGTATCGAATCTGGCTGCGGTGATGGCCGTCACCCTAGGGATTCAAAACAAAACCAGGACCAGAACTTCATCCAAAGATTGTTGTTTCTATCGTGCGCCCCAGATACGTTGTAACCGTGCGATTCAAAGAGTTTTCCACCAACGTTGTGGTAATCTGTTTTACGTCTGAAAGTGACCAATGCGGGTCACGATAATGCTGAGGAATCGCCGTACAAAAAACGTACAAGCGAGCCGGCATTGTGGGTCTTTTGGGCCTTCTGGGCATACGTAAGATCAATAACTTACGTATTATCAATAGCCCTATTGGGTTCGATCCCGACCAGGTCCACCATCTTTTCAACAACTTACAGCCCTTTCTGATGTCGAGCTCACAATGCTGATGCATCGATTTCTCAAATTGTTTTGCACTCGATCTCCGAACCCCAGACACATTTCGCGCCTAAATTGAACTTTCACACGGCATCACCAGACCCCACGTAACATCTGCGGGCGTTGAGCCGGTCCCATCAGAGAGACCCACATCTGACCCAGCGTGAACACTTTGATGTTCTGGAAGTCGAAGAGATTCAGTGGCTCTGAGCATTGGGGTTCAAGATTGGCCAAACGGTATCCCTCGACGCGCCTCTTGGTTTCCATTGTGGC